>ENA-OPCK01001038-OPCK01001038.1-human-gut-metagenome-genome-assembly--contig:-NODE-1038-length-11450-cov-2.106099_pt1 | contig 11450 bp, 7 predicted proteins | sample MGYA00241249_ERZ501478 | MGnify/ENA primary metagenome ERZ501478 (study PRJEB25962, sample SAMEA2042629) | human gut metagenome | biome: human gut; feature: human-associated habitat; material: faeces...
CCCCGCAGCCAAAGACCGCCCAGAGGCGACCGCCGCGGGCCTGTGCCACAGGCCTCAGGCTCTCAAGCGCCTTTTCAAGCGCATCGGGCGTATGGCTGTAGTCGACCACCGCAAGAGGCGCGCCCTCCGCGCGCATGAGCTGCATGCGGCCCGGAGGCGACGCAAGCGACTCGGCCCAGGCCGCGAGCCTGTCTGCTTCGCAGCCCTTTGCAAGCAGCACGGTGGCCGCCTGAATGAAGTTCGAGACGTTGAAGCCGCCCACCTGCGCAAGGTGCACAGACGTCGCAGCTCCGTCCACCTTCATCAGGAAACGCGTGCCCGCCTCGGTGGCCTCGATGTCCGAGGCCTCGACGACATGGTCGGCCGCAAAAGGCACGACGCCCGTCAGGGTCGTCGCCCAGACGGCCGCGCCGTTCTTCCTCGCCGTCTCGGCCATGAGTCCCGCATAAGGGTCGTCGACATTGACGACCGCGGTCCTGAGGCCGGGCCAGGCGAAAAGAATGGCCTTGGCTTCGGCATAGGCGTCCATGGTAACGTGGTAGTCAAGATGATCGCGCGTCAGATTTGTGAAGACGGCCGTGTCGAAATGGGATCCCGTCATGCGGCCCTGCTCAAGCCCGATCGAACTTGCCTCGACGGCAAAGGCCTTCGCGCCAGCCTTTTCAAGGTCGGCGTAGACGCCCTGAAGGCTCACGGCGTCGGGCGTCGTGAGCGCGGGCATGTCGAAGGACTCGCCCGCGAACCTGCAGCCCACCGTGCCCATGACGGCGCAGGGCGTGCCGAAGTTCGTCAGAAGCGCGGCGATCCAGTGCGTGGTCGTCGTCTTGCCGTTCGTGCCCGTCACGGCGACGCCCGTCATCCTCGAGGACGGATCGCCGTAGAAGGCGGCCGCCACCTCTCCTAGGTGCTTCGAGAGGTCGTCGACGGAAAGGCTGGCGATCGGGAAGCGCTCGGCGTCGGGCGCATCGTTGCGCGTCTCCATCAGCACGCCCGCCGCGCCTCGCGCGGCCGCCACGCGGATGAATGCGCGGCCATCGGCCTTGAGGCCGGGAACGGCGACGAAGACGTCGCCCGGCTTCACGCTGCGGCTGTCGAGCCGCAGATGGGCGCCGTCATGCACAAGGGCCTTGAGCCAGGCCGTCACTTCGTTCATCGACTTGTTCATCTTGTGTTCAATCCATTGCGTTGTCAGTGTCTAACCTTCGCGAGAAGCCCGCCGCCCGCAGGCGCCGTCTTGTCGTCGGGCGAAACCATCAGGGTGCGCAGCGCACCCGTGGCCACCTCGTTGAAGACGGGGGCGGCCACCAGACCGCCGAAGCGGCCTTTCTTGGGCTCGTCGACCATCACGGCGACGATGAAGCGGGGCTGGGTCGCGGGCACGATGCCCACGAAGCTCGCCACCACGTCCCTCGTGTACTGTCCGTTCTTCACCTTGTTGGCCGTGCCCGTCTTGCCCGCGACCGAGTAGCCCGCCACATTGACGTTGGAGGCCGTGCCGCCGCGCTTGACGGTCGCCATCATCATGGCCCTCATGCGGCGTGCGGTTTCAGGCTTGAAGACCTGCGTGCCTGCGGCAGTCTCGCCAGGCATTCGCTTGAAGAGCGTGAGGTCGATGACGTCGCCGTTTCTCGCAAGCGCCGTGTACGCCTTGACAAGCTGCATGAGGGAGACGGTCACGCCGTGTCCGTAGGAAATCGTCGCCTGCTCGACGGGGCGCCAGGTCTTGCCTGGACGCAGTCTGCCCGAGGTCGCGCCGGGAAAGCCGATCTTGGGCGCATTGCCGAAGCCGAGCTCCGAATACGTCTCATAGAGCGTCTGTGGCGAGATTTCGAGGGCGATCTTCGCCGTGCCGATGTTGGAGGACTTGGCCACGACCTCGGCCACCGTCAGAAGGCCGTAGTCGTGCGTATCGCCGATCGTGCGGTCGCCGATCGTGAGCTTGCCGGGCGACGTCTGGATGGTCGTGAGCGGATCCACAAGCCCCATGTCGAGCGCCTTAGCAATGGCAAACGGCTTCATCGTAGAGCCGGGCTCGAACTGGTCGGTGAGCACGCGGTTGCGCACGCGCTCGAAAAGCACCGTGGAACGATCGTTCGGATCGTACGTGGGCTCGTTGGCCAGCGCGATGATCTCGCCCGTGTTGACGTCCGCCACCACGACGGCGCCCGCCTTAGCCTGATGTCGCTCGATGGCGGCCCTGAGCGCCTCGTAGGCGATGAACTGGACTCTGGAGTCGATCGCAAGGGTCACGTCGGTGCCCGCCTCGCTTTCCTTGGCCCAGACGTCGTCGACGATGCGGCCGTGACGGTCGCGGATCACGCGCCTCGAGCCCGCGCGCCCTGCCAGCACATGGTCGCGGGCAAGTTCGACGCCTTCCTGTCCGTGATCGTCCGCACCCGTGTATCCCACGATGTGAGCCATGGCGGGACCGTCGGGATAGCGGCGGCGCATTTCGGGCGACATACCGATGCCGGGGATCCTGAGTGCGCCGACGGCCTCGGCCAGGCCGAGATCGCGGTTGCGGGCCAGATAGACGAAGTTGGGCGACGAGCTGTGGTCAAGCTTCTTGAGCAGCTCCGAGTACTTGATGCCGAGCAGCTTCGCAAGCTCGCGCAGCTGCTGCTTCTCCTCCTTCGTGCTGCGGGGCACGAGCGCAGGGTCCGCCCAGACGCTACGGCAGGGCTGGCTCGACGCGAGCACGATGCCGTTGCGGTCGAGGATCTCGCCTCGGGGCCCCTGGATCGTGATCGTGCGCGCAAAGCGCTTTTCGCCCTCGTTCTGCAGGAAGTCATTGTTGAAGACCTGCAGATAAAAGGTTCTGCCCGCAAGAATGAAGAAAAGCATCAGGATTCCGAAAAACGCAAGGTAGGTGCGGTTCTTCGGAATGGGAATGATGATGAGGGGGTCGGCGGCATGCTCGGGCGCAGCCTTTCTGGCCTCACGGTCCTTTGCGAGGAAGTCCGCGATCTTCTCCCAGACGGCGAGCACGGAACGCTCGATCCATTCGAGAAGCGACAGCTTCATGGACGGCCTCCTCTGGAGCCCTCGGAGGCCCCCGCCTTGCCATCGGCCGCCGCAGCCTGAGCTGCGGCCGTGTCGGGCGCAAACGTGACCCTGTGATGTTCGTCCACCACCAGGTTCACCGTATTCTCGCCTCTGGCCACCTCGAGTCCGAGCGCACCCGCGCCGTCAGCGATGCTTCCGGGAAGCGACGCCTTGCGGACCTTGAGAAGAAGGTGGGCCTCGTCGTCGGCGAGCCTGCGGCCCACGTCGACGGCGCGCTCATGCTCCACGAAGAGCGTGCGCGCCCTGTACTGGACGTTGACGAGCGTGATGGCAAGCGCAAAGAGGACGAGACCCAGCACGGCCACGACGACCAGGTCCATCTTGCTTACCTGGCGCATGCCCCGTCCTCCGGACGCCAGGGCGACACGGTTCGCACGCCGACGCGGAGAATCGCCGAACGCGCGCGCGGATTCGCCTCGCACTCGGCCTCGGACGGCTTGATGCGCTCAATGTTGTCGAAGAGCGGCTTGGGCAGCATGTCGTTCGTGAGAGGAAGCCTCGGATCGAGCCCGCGCTCGGGGTGGGCCGCCCTGTCGAAGAAGTGCTTGACGATGCGGTCCTCGAGCGAGTGGAAGGTGATGACGGCAAGACGCCCCTCGGGCTTCAGAAGCCCTCCGGCGGCGTCAAGCGCCTGCTTGAGCTCGTCGAGCTCATGGTTCACCTCGATGCGCACGGCCTGAAAGGTGCGCGTGGCGGGATGCTGGCCCATGTCCTTGCGGTTGCGAGGCACGACGCCTGCAACCAGATCCGCAAGCTCGCGGGTCGTCTCCAGGGGCTTCGTCTTCCTGCGTGCGACGATCGCACGCGCAATCGGTCCCGCAAAGCGCTCCTCGCCGTAAAGGCTGATCACGTGGCGGATGTCGCGCTCCTCGGCCTGCGCCAGCCACTCAGCCGCCGTCATGCCGCGCGTGGTGTCCATGCGCATGTCGAGCGGACCGTCAAAGCGGAAGGAGAAGCCGCGCGCAGCGTCGTCGATCTGGGGGGACGAGACGCCGATGTCGAGAAAGATGCCGTCGGCCTGATGAACGCCGATCGCGGCAAGAGACTCCGTCATCGTCGAGAAGGGCTCGTGAATGATCGTGAACCTCGGATCCGTCCAGCTTCTGGCAACCTCGACCGCCTGGGGATCGCGATCGAACGCAATGAGCCGTCCCTTCGGGGACAGCTTTTCAAGAATGCGACGCGAATGACCTCCGCGCCCGAATGTTCCGTCGACGTACAGTCCGTCAGGGTCTCCCACAAGCGCCTCCGGCGCCTCCTCGCCCAAAACCGACAGATGAATGAATGCCTCGCTCACGCCCGCAACTCACAAACGATGGAGGCGGAACCAACCGCTCCGCCCCGAAAATTCTTCACAATCAGAACGAGAAGTCCGCCGCATCAAGCTCGGCCGCGAGCGCCTCGCGTTCACGCGCCTCAAGCGTGCTTCTGTCCCACAACTCGAAGTGCTCGCCCATGCCGATCAGCGCAACCTCCCTGTCGAGGCCGCACATCTGCCTGAGTTCGGAGGGAATCAGAATCCTGCCTGCACGGTCCGGCTCCAGATCGACGGCGCTGCCGAGAACATAGCGCACGAAGGCGCGCGCCGCATACGGCAGCTTCGCCAGCGCCCTGCGCTTTTCCTCCCAGACGGGCGCCGGATACAACACCAGACAGCCGTCGGGATGCCTCGTCACCGTGACTTTTCCCGCGCACGAAACGGCAAGAGCCTCCCGATGCCTTGCAGGCATCGACAGGCGTCCCTTCTGATCCAATGACAAGAGCGAAGTGCCTTGAAACACCCTCGGTCCTCCCGCAACCAGCCGTTTCGTTCGCCGCACGAGCCTGCGGCCCGCAGCGGATCTCCCCCACTTTTTCCCACTTCTGCAGTCTCACTTTAGCGTCAAGGCGTCCGACGGTCAAGGCAGGCAACATCTTTTTTCGAGGCCCCGCATCCGCTCCCGCGTGGGACTCCGGACTAGATAATTCGCCTTAGCCCGCACAGCAAGCCGTCCGTCATGTGATAGGCTTGACGGATTGCCTCTCCGAAAGCGCCGTACAGCCTCATCCTCACGCGTTTTCACCGAGAGAGGCCCCCTCGAACCCACCCTTCGATCTGACACGACTTATGAACATCCTCGACAAGATCATGAAGCCCCGCTCGATCGCGGTCGTCGGCGCCTCCACCAAGCAGCACACCATCGGCTCGGACATCATGAAGCGCCTGCGTGAATACGGCTACGCCGGCCCCGTCTATCCTGTCAACCCGAAGGGCGGCGTCATCGAAGGCCTGCCCGCCTATGCGACGGTGCTCGACATTCCCGGCGAAGTGGACCTTGCCGTCATCATCGTGAACGCACGCTTCGTGCTTCAGACGATCGACCAGTGCCACGAAAAGGGCATCAAGGGCCTGTGCGTGATCTCCGCAGGCTTCAAGGAAACGGGGACTGAAGGCGCCCGGCTCGAGGCCGAGCTTCTCGAACGCGTCCGCCGCTACGGCATGCGCTGCGTGGGGCCGAACTGTCTCGGCGTCGTCAACACGCATCCCGCCGTGCGCATGGACGCCTGCTTTGCCGAAGCGCTGCCCGAGCGCGGCAACATCGGCTTCGTCTCCCAATCCGGTGCGCTCGGTGGGGGCATCCTCAACATTCTCCGCGACCTCAACCTCGGCTTCGCGCAGTTCATTTCGATCGGCAACCAGGCCGACGTGAACGCCGAGACCGCGCTTGAATACTGGGAGGGGGACGAAGACGTCAGGCAGATCCTTCTCTACATGGAGTCCATCCAGAATCCCGCAAACTTCCGCCGCATCGCCTCGCGCCTCTCCAAGAAGAAGCCCGTGCTCGCACTCAAGGCGGGCCGCTCGGCCGCAGGCGCCTCCGCCGCATCCTCCCACACGGGCAGTCTTGCAGGCGCCGACCTCGCCGCCGACGCGCTCCTGCGCCAGTCGGGCGTCATCCGCGAGTTCTCCCTCAAGAATCTCTTCGCAACCGCCAAGGTCTTCGCCAACTGCCCGATTCCGAAGGGCGACAGGGTCGCCATCGTCACGAACTCCGGCGGCCCCGGCATCATGGGCACCGACGCCATCTGCGAAAAGGGCATGAAGATGGCCGAGCTCACGGACGAAACGAAAGCGAAGCTCCGGAGCTTCCTGCCTGCCGCCGCCTCCGTCAGGAATCCCGTCGACATGATCGCCTCCGCTCCGATCGAGCACTATCGCCAGACGCTCGAAACGGTGCTCGCCGATCCGAACGTCGACATGGTCATCACGATCTCCCTGCCGTTCCTCGGCCTCAAGGACACCGACGTCGCCCGCGCGATCATGGAGATCAAGGCCGCACATCCCGAAAAGCCCGTCGTCGGCGTCTTCATGACGAAGAGCGAGTTCTTCACGGCATTCTCCGCCGCCGACGTCAACGTGCCCTTCTTCATGTACGTCGAGGAGGCGGTCGAGGGCCTTGCGCGCCTCAACGAGCAGCGCCTCTGGATCGAGCGCCCCGAGGGCGTGCTTCCCGACTTCAAGGTTGACGGCGAACGCGCCCGCAACATCATCCGCACGGCGCTTGCCGACGGCCGCGACCAGCTTACGACGCGCGAGAGCATCGACGTTCTCGACGCCTACGGCGTGCGCGTGTGCAGGGCTGGCTTTGCCGCAGACGAGGACGCAGCGGTCGCCGTCGCCGACCGCATCGGCTACCCCGTCGTCATGAAGATGACCTCCAAGACCACGTCCCACAAGACGGACGTGGGCGGCGTGCGCGTCAACATCGGCTCAGCCGAGGCGCTTCGCGCCGAATACCGCGACCTCGTCGCCAAGCTCGACGAGCGCGGCCTGCTCGACGGGCTTGAAGGCGTCATCATTCAGGAAATGGTCAAGGGCTCCCGCGAAATGGTCTGTGGCATCGCCACCGACCCACAGTACGGCCCGATGCTGATGTTCGGCCTCGGCGGCGTCTTCGTCGAGGTCATGAAGGACGTCGCCTTCCGCATCGCACCCGTCACGGACACCGACGCTCGCGACATGGTCCGCTCGGTCAAGGCCTACAAGCTTCTTCAGGGCGCCCGCGGCACGACGCCCGCCGACATCGCCAAGGTTGAGGAGACGCTCCTGCGTCTCTCCCAGCTCGTGACCGACCTTCCCTTCATCGACGAACTTGACATCAATCCGCTCATGATCTCGGAAAAGACTGGTGAGCCGATCGCCGTCGACGGCCGCATCAAGGTGCGCCGCTGCGAGGCCGAATCGGCTCTCGCCTGATCGATCTGACGATTGCAAATAAACGAAGAGGGGTTCGGCTTGTGCCGAACCCCTCTTCTGTTGTCTGATGACCGGAAACTCTCCCGATAAGCCGGATTATGTTCCGCGCCCGAGGGCGCAGTGACGATCATTCGTCTAGGACGGCTCGCGCGACGCCTCAAGCCATCTACCCGCAACCGGTCCGGGCCGGACCATAGGCTGCCTATTTGATGTTGCTCCCCGTAGAGATTGCCCGTTTCAACCGACCCCAACGCCGGCTCGTCTCTGTTGCTCTGATCCTCGCCTCGCGGCGGACAGCCGTTAGCTGCTACGGTGCCCTGCGGAGTCCGGACTTTCCTCCCGCGGATTGCTCCGCCGACGATCGTCTGGAAAAGTTTCGCAGTCAGGGGACGCACTCTACCCGCTTTTTTTCAACTCGCTCGACGAGTTTTCCCGCTTTTTTGACACCCGCCTCGATGCCTTGTGCGACAATGACGGGTTCTGCGGACCCCGTCGCCTGGACGCGGCATCTCCGCTCCCGATTCAGACAACTTACAAGAAGGCCGCCCCGCCTGATGCGGGCGGCCGCAAAGCCATGAACATCAAAATGAAGACGCTTGCCGCCGCGACGGCGGCTGCGGCCTGCGCCGCCGGCCAGGCTCATGCCGGCTTCCTTGAAGCCGTGATCGACACGACGCCGGCCGGCTACGTGTCCTCCTCCGCCGAACGCCCCGGCGACTTCGGCTCCTTCTGGCAGGACACCGTCCGTGGTGCCAAGGCCATCATGAAGGAAGGCAACAGCCTCTGGGTCGTTCCAACCTACACGAACCACCCGACCTGGGACTGGGACAAGCGTCATGAAGAGAACGGCTATCCCTTCGGCATGGGTCTCGGCCGTCAGGTCATCGACAACCGCGGCAACGAGCGCTCCTTCTTCCTCGTGACCTTCGTCGACTCTAACTACCGTCCCGAACCGGTCGCGGGCTACCAGTGGGTCGCTCGCTGGCCTGTCGCGGGCACGGGCCTGCACGTCGGCGCAGGCTACCTCGCCGCCGTCTCCGCCCGCGGCGACTACATGTGGCTTCCGTTCCCGATGCCGCTGCCCGTCGCGAAGATCGGCACGGACGACATCTCCTTCTACGGCACGTACATCCCCGTCACGAACGTGTTCTTCTTCTACTCCACGATCACGATCGACGACGCCAAGCGCCGCGACCTTCCGCTGCCCGCCACCAGCGCCTGGAGCGCAGACCGCAACTACCTCTACGGCGGCTGGGGCTGGGAGTACATGGACAACGGCGAGGAGTTCTCTCCGAGCAACGTCAAGAACGACAGCTCCTGGCACGTCGGCATGCGCCACTACTCGGGCCGCCACTGGGCGACCGACGTTTCGTACCGCCGCTCCGAGCATGACATCAAGACGGCGGGCACGGACACGAGCAAGTCCTACCGCTTCCAGACCTGGGCCGTCCAGCTTCAGTACAACATCGACGCCCTCGACAGCCTCCGCCTCTACGCGGGCGGCGGTCTGGGCTACTCCAAGATGAAGGGCCCCGCCGGCAAGGACGACTCCTTCCACCCCGTCACGTCGCTCGGCGCCACCTACGCGGTCACGAAGAACGTCTTCGTCAACGCCGAAATGTTCACCTCGTTCGCCCGCTACAAGGGCACCGTCGAGGCCCGCGGCGACGACTACGTGCTCAAGCCCATGGCGACCGACTTCACGCTCTCCCTGGGCGTGGCGTTCTGACGCCGCACGAATCTGTCCCGGACGCAACACCCGTTAACGGTGCGTTCAGACTGTTTCGGTAAAATTCATTGTTTTTTCGGGCGGCCCGCTTCGAAGGCCGCCCTTTTTTTCATTTGCCATCCCGGCGGCCGCGACCCTTGAGAGGCCGCCGCGGACACGTTCCATGCTTTCAGGAGTTGAACAAATGGACCTCAATGACGAACTCTTCCAGCGTGCGCAGATCTCGATTCCGGGCGGCGTGAACTCCCCCGTGCGAGCCTTCCGCTCCGTGGGCGGCTCCCCGCGCTTCATCGACCGCGCCAAGGGCCCCTACATGTGGGACGCCACGGGCAAGCAGTTCATCGACTACATCCTCTCCTGGGGCCCGATGATCCTCGGCCACAACAACGACGAAGTCATCGCCGCCGTTGACGAAGCCGTCTCGAAGGGCCTCTCCTTCGGCGCCGTCACGCAGGGCGAGACGCTCATCGCCGAAGAGGTCCGCAAGCTCGTGCCGTCCATGGACCAGGTCCGCCTCGTGAGCTCCGGCACCGAGGCCGGCATGTCCGCCATCCGCCTCGCCCGCGGCTACACGGGTCGCAACAAGATCATCAAGTTCGAGGGCTGCTACCACGGCCACTCCGACTCTCTCCTCGTCAAGGCGGGCTCCGGCATGCTCACCTTCGGCAATCCGTCCTCGGCCGGTGTTCCCGCCTCCGTGACGGAGCACACGCTCGTGCTCGAGTACAACAACCCGCAGCAGCTTGAGGACGCCTTCGCCCAGTGGGGCGACGACATCGCCTGCGTGATCGTCGAAGCCGTCGCCGGCAACATGAACATGGTCCGCGGCAACCCCGAATTCCTTCGCACGATGCGCGAGCTCTGCACGAAGCACGGCGCCGTCCTCATCGTCGACGAAGTCATGACGGGCTTCCGCGTCGCTCAGGGCGGCGCCCAGGCCTTCTACGGCATCGAGCCCGACCTCACGATGCTCGGCAAGGTGATCGGCGGTGGCATGCCCGTTGCCGCCTTCGGCGGTCGCCGCGAAATCATGCAGCAGATCGCTCCCCTCGGTCCCGTCTACCAGGCCGGCACGCTTTCCGGCAACCCCGTCGCCGTCGCCTGCGGTCTTGCGACCCTCAAGGGCATTCAGGCTCCGGGCTTCCAGGACAAGCTTTCCCGCGCCGCCGACCGCCTCGTCAAGGGCCTAACGGCCGCTCAGGAAAACGGCATCACGTTCTGCGCCGACAGCGTCGGCGGCATGTTCGGCCTCTACTTCCTGCCGTCCGTCCCGCACGGCTTCGCCGACGTGATGAAGTCCGACACGGAGACGTTCAACCGCTTCTTCCACGGCATGCTCGAGCGCGGCGTCTACTTCGCCCCGTCCGTCTTCGAGGCAGGCTTCGTCTCGATCATGCACACCGACGAAGTGATCGACGCGACCATCGCCGCCGCTCGCGAGACGTTTGCTGAAATCGCCGCCTGAGCGCCGCCTGCATAAAGGACGATCATGGGTTCCGTCAAGACCTGGCTTGCCGCAGCTGCGCTCTGCGCCGCCGCGGCCTCCACCTGGGCCTCCGGGGCCCAGGATCTCCTCTCGACGCTCGACCGCGCGGCGCAGCCCGCACCCGAGCCGAGCGTCACCGTGCGGCTCGTCGCCCAGAACGAGGGCCTCACGCCTCAGGCCGAAAACCTTCTCGCCGTGGTGCTTGAGCACGCGCCGGGCTGGCACACGTACTGGCGCATGCCAGGCGACGCCGGCCTCACGACGCAGTTCAGCTTCACGACGCCGAAGGACGTTCGCCTCACGGATCCGCGCTTCCCGCTTCCCGAACGTCACAACGACAAGGGAATCGTGAGCTTCTCTTACGGCGGCACCGCCGTCTTTCCGTTCGAGGCCGAGATCCCCCGCTTCCCCGAGGGACGCTCCGCGCGCATCAGCATCCACGTCTCCTACCTCGCCTGCAAGGACGTCTGCATCCCCGGCGAGGGCACGGCCGAAATCACGCTGCCCTACGAGGTCGCGCCGAAGCCCTCGGCCGATGCCGAGCTCGTTTCGAACGCCATCGTCAACGTGCCCGAAGTGGCCGACATCCGCGGCGTGCGCGCCGTCTACGAGGAGGACCGCCTCAAGGTGACGGTACCCGCCTCCGAAGTGCACGTTGAGAAGAGCCTTTCCTTCTACCCGCTTGACGAGCGCGTGCTGAAGCTCTCCGACGAGCCGCAGCACCAGACCGAGGAGGACGGCAGCGCCTCCATCCTCATGACGCTCGCCCCCGAGTTCCTGCAGGAGCCTCGCGCCACGCTCTCGGGCGTCTTCGTGGGCGACGGCGGCCCCGCTGCGGGCGGCTGGGCGATCGAAACCTCCTTCCCGCTGGAAAAGGGCGCGGTGCCCAAGCCCGCCGTCTTCTCCGGCGCACTTCCCGTCGCAGGCTCGGG
>ENA-OPCK01001040-OPCK01001040.1-human-gut-metagenome-genome-assembly--contig:-NODE-1040-length-11434-cov-20.579401_pt1 | contig 11434 bp, 10 predicted proteins | sample MGYA00241249_ERZ501478 | MGnify/ENA primary metagenome ERZ501478 (study PRJEB25962, sample SAMEA2042629) | human gut metagenome | biome: human gut; feature: human-associated habitat; material: faeces...
GGTAACGCATTATAAGGAAGAATTGCCAGCGTGCATCGACCACAGCATCTTCCTCCTGCGCCACACCAACGATTAAAAGATAATTGATAATCAATAATTTCAGAAAGATGAGATACATTATATTATTATTCGCGCTCACCCTCAGCATAGCTAAGGCAAGCGCCCAGGATGTATTAAACGAGGTGCTCCGCACTTCTGATGCAGCCCTCAACGACACCACGAAGAGCATGGACGAGCGCCGTACAGCCCTCTTCAAGTTTGACGCGATGACCTACATGCGCAGCAAGATTCTGCCACCGTATGTTATGCTCGACAAGAAGCTGAACAAGGACACCTTGAACATAAAGGTTCGCTATCTCAACGAGCAGGCCTACGCCATGAGCGTATATATTACGCTCTACCAGAAGCGACTGAAGGAGGCTTCTAAAAAGAATAAGCCGCTCGTAACCCAGTTTTTCAAGCAGGCAACCATCGATCACAAGGCATTTAAGGATGCAGATACAGAGTTTACCCTGGCTTATTACAACACCCCGGATGCTCCTACTCCTTTCTGCCTCGACTGCGATTGGGTTTCAACCTTGGCTTTTATCCGCAGCATCGACTGGTCAAAGCTTTAAAAATCAAGCATATTTCAGACGAATATGGTCTTCATAAGACCAGCTAAAACAGACCTCTTCCTTAGCGAATGACGCGTTGGGGAAGAGGTTTTCTTTAAAAAACACACTATTTTCTTCATTTGGAAGATAATAAACTAAGGGAAAACGGTCTGTTTTTGGCTATTTTTAGCCTAATTTCTCGCAAAAAGAGGAAGATAACTGCTGAAAGATACTGAAAAATGCGATTATAAAACTTAGTCCTTTCAGAGAAATTTTGAGTGCTTTTGTAAAGAAAAGACACATATCCAGCTTACGTGCGTTTACCAAACGGCTCTAGAAATCAGCTACATAAAACTTAATAACCCAACATCAATATTCCAAGAATATAAATAATCCTTACCTTCATAATACCGAAATAAAAAGAGGCAAAATGCAATAAGAATATTGCATTTTACGAAGAAAAATGCAAAATATAGGGGTTAAGAAGGTATTTTACCCCCTCTTCTAAGGGTAAAAAATGCCCCTCCTCGGACTCGAAATCATGCTCCAAAGGTAGGTATTTTTGACAAAAATAGAAGAAAAGACAGGTAGAAAACAGGTAAAAGAAGAACAATAAGGTACAAATATGAGCCTGATGAATGTAGATTATTTTATACGTACACAATTATAGCAAGACTACCTACAAATCATATACAACATTAATAACCAACACTTTAGCGCATCTAATAATTCTTTATCTCCCATCACTATGAGGATTATATTCCGGTCATTCTTTGTTCTCCATCGTAATTTCAGGTGCGTTAAGGATTCTGAAACTTTCAAAATAGATTACAGTATACAAAACTTAAAAAGAGGTATTCCATACACCTTCAATTGCGGTCTTGCCAGTCTGCCGTAATGACGAAGAGAATACTGTATATAAACACGAGACAGCGATATGCCATGTTCTTTAGGCATATCGCTGTCTTGTCCTAACGATATGATGTGTCCACGTTATCACATCACTAATCAAATTTTGATAATCACACCAAAATTAGCCACGAATCCGTCGAGAGGTGCATAAATATCACGGAAAACGGGATTTGTGACGCTGCCGGTATAGATGGTGTCAAATCTTGTCTGGCGGCGGTCGGTGAAGTTCTCAAAGTTTGCATACACTGAGAATTTCTCCCAAATTTTCTGTACCATAAGGCCCATTGTCACATATCCTTTGCCATACATTCCATCGGTGAGTCGCTGACGGCTGGTATAGTAAAGTTCGTAGCCTATACGCCATGAATCCTCAACCTCATACATAAGCACTGAATTGAGACGGTGTTTAGGCGTCAGCGTCTTATCGTAGGTGTGACCGTCCTCTCTTACACGGGCATGGTTGAATGTATACCCGAGAAACAGGCTGAAGTCTGAATACTTGACTTTCAGATTTGTCTCTGCGCCAAGGCTGCGCATGTTTCCGTTGATATTGAAGAACTGGTAAAGCCCGTTGTGCAGGGGTCTCAGTTCAAGCGGGTGTCTCAGATAAGTGAAGAAGAAGAGCTGGTTAGCTGTGAAAATGACTCTGCCGTCCGCGATGCTTGTGCGGTAATTCACATCAGCCTGAGCCCCATAGCTTCGCTCTATGCTATTGACATCTTTGTCCACAGGGAGAATGTTTGCGAATTGAAGACGTTCGCTTTCCTCAGAGAATATTGTGGGTGGCTTATAGCCGAATCCTCCACCAATACGGGTCGAGAATTTGTCTGACAGTTTGAAAAGTGCCGATATGCGTGGAAGGACTATAAATCCATAGTCTTTGACATAATCGCCACGGAGTCCGGCTTCAAGAATCACCCGGTCAGATACGTTTGTGGTGTTGTTCACAAATATGCCATAGGTGTCGAGTGAATAGTCTCGGTCAAGATTGTTTGTGATTCTCTTTTCGTTGAACCGTTCGGTCCATACATTACCACCGACAATCCATTCAGAGATTTCTCCCGAATTAACGTATGAGATTTCACTGAATGTTGACCACTGGTCTCCATTAAAATTATATGTAGGAATGGTGATGTCTCGTTTGTAGAGTGTCGCGCTGTTCTTTACGTTAAGGCTGCTCTGATCATTAAATCTGTGCTTGAATGAGATTCGCGAGGAATAACGCTGTGATTTGTTCCGCTCAAAATATGGATGTCCCTCTGAATATCCGTGGCGTATGTATTCCATATCGCCTCCAAGACGGTTCTCGACCATTGACTCCAGTCCTATATTAAGGTTGGTGCTCTCTGTAAAGTACAGGAAAAGAGTGGGATTTACAGTAAACCTATCAAATTGAGGTATGGCAGTGAATCCCACATGCGAGGGATCATAAGCCCAGTTCCGATTGTAGGATGCGAAGACTGTGGTGCCGACTTTGCCAAAACGCTGTCCGAAGAAAGTGTTGACATCCAGCCCTTTTGCGGTTGTCCCGTTAAGCTGTATCTGAAAATCACGCTTTTCTGTGGGGGTCTTGGTTACAAGATTGACAAGACCTGCGATGGCGCCACCGCCATAGAGGGTACTTGAGGATCCTTTTATAATCTCGACCTGTCTCAGGTCAAGGGGCGGAGTCTGTAACATTCCGAGACCGGCAGCAGCTCCGGAAAAAACGGGAAAACCGTCACGGAGAATTTGGGTGTATTTACCGTCAAGACCCTGTATTTTTATCATGGCGTTGCCGGAGATGGCCGAAGTCTGCTGTGTCTGTATGCCAGTGCTTTCGCTGAGCAGCATTCTTATATCACCGGGCTTCATGACATTTTTCTCTTCAAGTTCCTCTGAACCGATAAATTCCACACGCGTCGGAATATCCCTGAAAGTGCGGGTGCCTCGGGTTGCAGAGATAACAACCTTTTCCAGCTCGTTGTCTTCGCCCTCTTCAAGTGTAATTGTTACATAGGGTTCGCCATCAGACAAAGGAAACACATAACTCTTTTCCTCTGTCTCATATCCAAGATAGCTGAACCTGATGGTTTGTGGACCATCGGGGATACCTGTGATTTCCACGAAACCGTCCTTGTCGGCTACATTTCCCAGTTGTGTCCCCTCCACAGTTGCGGACGCTCCTATTAGCGGTTCGCCGCTGTCTCCGTCTATGATTTTTGCCTTAAATGTGTTAAGTGCGGCTGCTGTCTGTGACAGAGATATTATCCATAAGAATATTAGTATTATAAAATGTCTCATTAAATTGTGTCCTTAATTATTGATGATGATTGAATAATAGATGCCGACGCCGATGAAGAGAATGGCCACGATGCGGTTGAACTGTTCTTCACTACAGCCATGACAAGCGAAGCAAACTTCTGATTGCAAGCGCATGCGCTTACCAATACTTTGATCTGTTTCATAATTTTTGTGCCTCCTCTTAACTCTCCCCGAGGGATGAGAACCGTAACAAGGCTTGGGTTGTATTATTAATAATGTTTACAATTCGCAAAACAACGAACGTATAGGTTTTAAGAAAACCCTCGAAACTAATGACGAGGGTACAATTGGATCAAAGAGTGTGTTTGAGGATAAAGTGATTTACTTGCAGCAATCCTCCTTCTTCTCGCACAATTCCATGTTAAAGAACTCAGAGAAGAGCTGCTGAGCATACGCCCAGTTCTCACGGTTCATGCAATACTTCACTTTAGGCGTTTCAATCTCACCCTGTATTAATCCTGCATCCTTCAATGCTGACAAATGCTGACTTACAGTAGCCTTAGCAATAGGCAACTCCTCATGAATGTCGCCAAAGTAGCAAGTGTTTTGCTTTGCTAGAAACTTCATGATAGCAATGCGAGCCGGATGTCCGAGAGCCTTGGCAAATCCTGCCAGTGTTTCCGTCTTTATACAGTATTTCTTTTCTGCCATAATAAGCGTTTGTTTAATTTTCTGTTCGCAAAGTTACGAACAATATTTCAAACCGCCAAATTTACTTTCGTATTTTTGCGAATATTTAACATTCCGTATCTTTTATCACGGCAAATAAAACAATTGACAATTTATTCTAATTATTGCCAATCTTATTAATTGTCATGTTTTTTGACTAACAGTTGTGAATTTGCAAGAAGGAGAACAAACACTCATCAAATATCAAATATAATCAGACCGCATTCAGAGTCTTTCCATCGGGAGTGTTCATCACTTTTGCCCATGGAAAATAAGTATAAATAGGGAACGCAGTGCGTTCCCTATCTGTTAGCCCCACTCCTTCTTCACATCAAAGCAGGGACAGGCTTTGTTGGCAAATTCATTGTGACCATGAATCGTAGCTAATGGATATTCCTCCTTCAGCTGCTCGATGAGCGAGCGCATTGCCGCTTTCTGGTCTCGGGTTCTTGTATCCTTCGGCTTGCCTTTCTTCGATAAACCGCCGATGTAGCAGACGCCTATACTGATGGAATTATGACCCTTGCAATGGGCGCCAACCTCCTCTATCGCACGGCCTACATGAATGCTGCCATCACGATAAATCACGAAATGATAACCTATGCAGCGCAGTCCGCGCTCGCGGTGCCAGCGGTCAATATCCGCTACGGTGAAGTTGCGACCTTCCTTGGTCGCACTGCAATGAATGATGATTTCCTTTATCTTACGCATGATAATGATTTTACGGATGATTTGAAAGGTGATAAATACTTAAGCGGAATCGCATCAAAGCCCCAGTCTCTGATAACGAGCGTGATGCGCTCCCTGTTCCTGATAGCCTCATCCACCTTCTCACAAAACTCCGAGAAGTATTCCTCAGAATGAAGCACAAGCCCCGAAATGTAGGATCTGCCCAGAATGATGCTGCCATACATTAATTTATAAGGACCATTGCCCGGAACAAAGAACGGCTTGCGGATAACAGACTTCGGAACTCTGCCGTTTTCCTTCAGAATAACAGGCATGATTCTGCTCTTCTCATCATCCCTCAGAAACTTCGGGTTGGAAACCGGCACAAGTGCCAGTCTGTAAGCATCAGCTTTCAGATAGCCCTGAGGACGCTCCAATGTTCCGCAGAAAAACTTACCGTTAATGACCATTGTGCCATCAACTCCCCATGGAGTGAAACGGCGGCGAAATATACAAATGTGCATGATAATTTACAATTAATAATGAATAATGAATAATTTGTTTAAGGGTGGTCATTAAGGCTGGGTTCAGACCCGAAAACCTTAATGACCTTAATGACCTTGACCTTAATGACCGGATTTAAACCGTAGATGCTACTTTCTGATAACGTGAATCGGGCAGAATATTGATGAGTCCCTGGCGCTTCCAGTTCTTCAGCATCTGTCTTACAGCCTCGTGCGTAACGTTAGCGCCCTTGATGGCAACACTCTGCTGCAGAGCCTGTTCGAAGGTGAAGGTTACGTCTAAGCATTCAAAAATAGAATCGTTTCTACCACGTCGTGAACGATCGTATGGCGACTGCCCTGAATAGTTCTTCGAAGAAAAAGCATCCTCAATGCGACTGCGGAAGAAGTAGAGTGCATTCTCCAGCTGATAATCAGCCAGGGTGTCGAAGACAGCAAGCATGGTTGGCGTCTGCATCTTCACTATCAATTCCTTCCACAACTGCGGATTCTGCTTCAACTGTGTCTCAGCGCCCTGGAACCCATGCTTCTGAATCAGCGATTCTGCCACCTTGCAGAGCATGATGCAGGTCATCATTCTCATCGTGGTTGGACAGATACGGAAACGCTGGCGGGCTTTCACCTTGTCGTCATTTTTCATCGTCTCCAGTCTGATCTGTTCCAGCCATTTTCTACCCTTTTCCTCCAGCTTCGGCAGCACTACCTCACCCGACATCAGCGGCAGCAGATGAGCTATCTGAATAATGCGGTCGCGCTGACGTTCGTTCATTACATACATGTTGTCAGAAAGTGGAGTGAAGGTATTATCGGGCGTTTTTGCCACGATGATACGGCTTTGGAAACCATCCGTATAATTGCTTACCACACGATAGAGTGCATCAGGCGTTCCGCACATCACCACGTTCCATAACAGTCTGTCTATATGAACATTCACTGCATCCGCACTTCTAGCTTCACGCTCATAGCTTGTTCCGTCGTAAGCCTGTCTCAACATGACTGAAAAGTCGCTCATTGCCGATTTCCACTTCTGCGCTACGGTGTCAGCTTCCGGAGTAAACGAGAAGGCGTGCTTGCCTTCTGTGTTCGCCAGTCGTTCAGCCAGATTCGCCACCGTATTGTTCAGTGTCAAGCATCTTACAGGCAGTTTCGGCTCTTCCGGCTGCTCCTTCTTGTTCTTGGCTGCACGTTTCTTGGCTCGCCATTCATCCTCCTTCTGCTGATACATTTTGTCCATTTCCTTCACTTCCGAAGTCCATGCGTCAATCACGGGGTCAATACTTCCCTTGCCAGATGCAAAATCACCGGCGATGTAGGAGATGAGGTTCAGCGAGTTCATCTTGCCGTGAACGGAAACCTTCACGCCCGTTGCGAGCATTCCGATGGCAGGACAGATGGCTGTGATTACAGGCAGTGCCAGTGCCGGACCCACTGCGCTGATGGAATCCCGAATGCCTTGCGGCAACTTAGGCAGCGCATTATAATAGAACAGATCGTCCTTGGAGTTAACCTCGTCCAGCGCATTTACCAGCGCCTCATTGTCAGCCGCCGAACCACCACCTGCATTTCCTAGCTTCATTCGTTCCTGACGGATGGCAGAGAGCACATCCTTCAGTCGCTTAGGCATTTGCGTGATTTTCTCATTCAATGCCGAGTTGATGCAAGCCATCTTTTCCTGTTCTGGAAACCCATCGTAGCAGGGAATAATCTGAGCCAGCTGATTGCGGTCAAAACCACAGATGTGGCGCAGGTTCACAGCCAGCTCAAAGGTCAGCGTATTGCGGTTAGAGCGCATCGGCTCCTGCCCATCATTATACATCTGCCACCACTTCTTAATGATTTCCCCATAAGGAATCCCGAGATAATTGTCCTGAGCAGCAGAAGTGGATGAAGCAGCAGAAGTTGACGCAGTTGAAGCTGACGCAGCAGAAGTAGAAATTCTCGAATTCTTAAATTCCTGGCCCTTAAAAACCCCTTGAGAATTCTTCTTGAATTCTTCCTTCCAAGGCTCATAATGCTTGTTTGCCTTGTGCGCCCCTTCCGGCAGTTCCTCCTGTCCGTATCTTTCACGCTCTTCCAGGACTTTCCCTTCAGCTGCCACGGCAGCCTCATCATATTCATCCTTGAAGAGCCGTGGCGAAAGGAATAGCAGATCTTCGTCATCCGATGTGGTCGTGAAATAAACCCGATTGATGTCGTGAGCCGAAGTATCCATTTCGCACTTGAGCATCGTAGCAATCCTCACCTGATTCTCCAGAACCGTCTTGCCCTTTTCGCGCTCAAACACCGCATGTCCGCCTTGTCGTGCACTACGTTCCAGCATCAGCAGTCCGTACTTGTCCGGTTCCTTCAGCAGCAGCTTGGCAGCCTTGGCAAAAGCCTCCGGCTCATCCATATCAAACCCGAAAGCACCGCTTGGCAGTTTCATTCCTTTCACCACGCCTTGCGGATAATGGCCGGAGTAATTAAACTGCACCAGTCTCCGTTTCGCAGCATCGTTTCCGGCACGAGCCAGACGAAGATTCGCCTTCTGCTCGTTGCTTCCACACAGCTGCTTATACTCCTCTTCCGAGGTGATGGAGCGGGCAACCTTGTGCCCATTCTCCACCTTAATTAAATAACAACTCATCTATCTGTTTCTACTTATCGTTTTAAGTTGAATACAAAAATCCTAATGTTTCAGTTGGTAATCCAATACCGCCTCAGCTCCTTCTTCTGCCTCAACAGCCAGCGTTCGGGCGATGTTGATTCCCTCATGGCAGAACACCTTCAAGGTAAGCTGAACAGCACCGTCCTTGGTCTTGCTCACACGACCATGCGCCAGTTTCTTAATCAGTTCCGACTGAGTTCTGAGGCGGTGCTGAACCACGAAATCAAATGTTCCGTCAGGCATTTGCTGAGCCACGCCCATCGAACGGAATCGAGGAACCTTATTCACCCCCGATTCCTGAGGACTGAAGAGGAAATACTGCTTAGCATCATAGTAAGCCATTCCACCCAACTGCACATGCTGGCAGTCATTATTATTCACCTGCTGGTTCTGAACATTATTCTGAGCATTGTTCTGAACCTTGTTTACTTTCTTAACCATAATCTGAATTGAATTTTTAGGAGAAGAAACATCCGGATTGTTGCGCGCTTTACCATGGAAAATCCTCCTCAGTTTCAACTCAGTAAATAACTAAGAATCTCCGCAATAAGTCTCCAAGCGAAGCCTCCCTTTTTACCTTTTTACTTTTTTACCCTTTTACTTTTTCAATGTCCGTAACCAGGATATCCTGATAAACCTGACCATTGTGCTCATGGGTAGTAAAGCGGAGCGTAACAGCCACCAAATCGCCAGGATAGAATTTGCACTGAGCCGCATTCCCCAGCATTGCCGCAGCGTACTGGTTCTCATACTTGCCACCCATCTCCTGCAACACGATGTTGCACTTCATCATCTGACCGTTTTCACTCTTCTGACTCTGTACAGCGAAAGGCTCGCCCTGCTGCACCACTCGCATAATTTTTGTTTCCATAATAAAAAGAAACAAGACCTCGCCTTCCTTTTTAGGCTCATTAGTTAGCAGCTCCGATCTTGCTGAAAGCTGGTGCAAAGATACGGCAGCTAACTGAGGGAAACAATCGTTTTACCACAGGTTTCTCAAATTTGCCACGTTTTTGGTAAAAATCGGGGCTTTTTTGGTAAAAATCAGTTTTTAAGGGAAAATTGAGTAAAAAGTGAAGACAAAATCCGTTTTCTTAACATCAAAAAGCAACTTTTTACCAAAGGTACGCTCAAATAGGCTTCTATTTTCCTTGCTTTTTCTTTGATAAGATATTGGAAATCAGACGATTAAACGTATATTAACAGTTTTACCAAGTCTTTACCAACCTTTGGTAAAAATCGAGGTGACGGTAGGTAAATAGAAGTATAGATATAGAAAAAGCGACTCTCAGATTATGAGAATCGCTTAAATGGGGTTCATTCTATTCCTTTCAATATTCAAGCTAAGCAAAATAGAAAGTTCTCTTATATTCAGTCATTTTCTTCAGTTTATCATAAAACTCACGGGCAATTTTATAATCAGGGTCTGTATCTTTATGCCATTCTGCAAAATCCTTATTATGGTTCATGATATTTTCCATTCTTCTAAAAGAATTGCTGATACATTTCTTCTCTGCATCAGGAAACATCAGGTTCATGCGATTGGCAAAGTCATTCTTATCTTGGTCATCTCTAATAATATGGAATGTATATTTCATCAAGCACCATACAATGTACCATTTCTGCTGAGAAACGATATTTCCCTTTATCCAGAATTTCAATATCTCCTCCAACTTCGCAGGATCCACCCAGTTGACAAAAAAAGAATCACCATGATGCTCATAATCATCTGCCTTAGCAATTGCGTTTCTAAGATTCTCAAATTCTCCCTGAAACATAAATAGTTTGTTGAAATCATCCGGTAAAGCCTGTTTCTGACAAAGCATGCAAGCAAGTATCTCATTGGGAGAGTCCTCGATATAGCGGATGTCATACCATACTTTGCATAGAGAACATGGATAATATTTTTCCACTATTTTATTCATTTGGAAACTTAAGTTAGCCTTATTGGTCTCCATTCTTCTATCTTCAAAGTATAATTGTATCTTTCTGACTTCCTTCTCCAGATGTTTCGGTAGAGTATTATCGTCATATTGCTTCTTGATATAATGGTAGATAATTGCCTTTTCATGTTCCGAGCGAAAATCCTCCAAATGTGATAAAGCAGATATGGTGTGTTTTATCTGGTCGATGTAGGTAAGCAAATTATCCAACGATAGCTTTAATCCAGATGATACCATTTCTTTCGGACAAGGCTGTATAATATCATAGGTAATAACCTTAGCATTATTCCCTGCCAGAACTCTGAGATCGCTCTCATTTGGGAATTGATAGAAATAGGTTGGATCCGTATCTATAGGCTGGCAGACAAGATACTCAAATTTACCCAATACACATTCTAATTTCTCTCTATAAATGAATAAAATATCCTCACTATAATTTTTATAGATAGAGATATACATTTTCTTGTGGAGCGTATGCACTAAATTCAGGTAATCAGCCATTTCTATAGACAAAGTCTGATATATACAAAAGAGGTAATCAATGTGAATGTGCTTTTCAGAATAATATTTGATTTCACTGATAGCATGATTAATCTCATTAAATAAATGATTCGTCTCTCTCTTATAAATGACAACATCATTCACATTGATGGGGGCATAGACTTGTTCGCCAGTATCCTCATCTGTTAATAGAAGATCTTCTGCAGAGTTAATTTTCAGCAGAAGATTGAAGCTTTCTTCACTTGTTTCTTCATTCGTGTTTTGCATTTGGTTAGTTTTTAATTATTAAAAAGAAAGGCGAAGGTATCCTTGAAGTACCAATATTCTTGGTACCCAGCATGGACCATCAGCAAGGTACAAACAAGAATAGCCCACGCCTTAGGAGGTGTGGACGCCTTGCTTACACCACTTCTTGCTGATTATCTTCTGGAGTTGCTGGGTTCCGAATATTGAGAAGTGCAGTTAAGCGTCTATATCATATTATGTGATATTTTCTACTTCTTTTCTTTTATTTCTTTATTTTGTTTAACATTTTTATCATACATCACGATTTCGCTCCTGAAAACCTATATATTTGAGCTTAAAAATAAGGGGTTTTAGTGAAAAAATCCGCATTTTGAGCTCTTAAGTGAAAGAATAAGCCGAAAAACGCTCCATAAATAGGGATTT
>ENA-OPCK01001049-OPCK01001049.1-human-gut-metagenome-genome-assembly--contig:-NODE-1049-length-11330-cov-3.127894_pt1 | contig 11330 bp, 9 predicted proteins | sample MGYA00241249_ERZ501478 | MGnify/ENA primary metagenome ERZ501478 (study PRJEB25962, sample SAMEA2042629) | human gut metagenome | biome: human gut; feature: human-associated habitat; material: faeces...
ATGGTTACAAGACGATAGAAATGAACTTCTTGCCGGATGTGTACGTTCCCTGTGAGGTTTGCCACGGAAAACGATACAACCGCGAGACATTGGAGGTTCGCTATAAAGGAAAGAGTATCGCCGATGTACTCGACATGACCATCAACCAGGCTGTAGAGTTCTTCGAGGCCGTACCACAGATATTGCAGAAGATTAAGGCTTTACAAGACGTAGGATTAGGATATATCAAATTAGGACAAAGCTCCACCACCCTCTCAGGCGGTGAGAGTCAGCGAGTCAAGTTGGCTACAGAGTTGTCAAAACGTGACACAGGCAAGACACTCTATATTCTTGACGAGCCTACCACGGGCCTTCACTTCGAAGATATTCGTATCTTGATGAATGTACTGCAGAAATTGGTAGACCGCGGCAACACGGTCATCATCATTGAGCACAATCTCGATGTTATCAAATTGGCAGACTACATCATTGACATGGGCCCCGAAGGAGGCCGTGGCGGAGGAACATTACTTTGTGCCGGCACTCCCGAGAAAGTGGCTAAGAGCAAGAAAGGATATACTCCACGCTTCCTGTCAGAGGAACTGAAATAAACATTAGACACAACACATTAAACACTTAAGAAAATGGATAAATTACCTCTCAATGACATTCCCATGCTTGTGAGTGCCATTAATTTTCTGCTTCGAGATCACGAATTCGAAACACTTGACCAGATTTGTTATCACTTCAATGTTGACAGAAAAGAACTGGAAGCCAAAATGGCAACACAAGGCTTCGAATGGTCGGAAGAACAAAAGAAATTTTGGTAAAAGTTACGATTATAACATTCAAGTTTCACATGTTCAGAAGTTATAATACAATTCAGGCTCGCCCTATCAATCAGGGTGAGCCTGAATTATTTTATGGTCTATCCAATATTACAGGATGTTCTGCTCAAGAACATCCTGCATGGTTTGCTTCAAATTCATCATATCGTTTATCGTTTTATTTCTTAATAGGAAATTTATACGACAATACCATCAGCAAGAAGGCAATAACAGCAGGGAAGAGAGAGAAGAGCGACCAAACCATCATAAGCACAGAGTCGGTGATGGAAGTAGGATCGATGACAGTATTTCCCATCTTGTCTGTTATCATATTGGCTCCAGCCCAACCCAAGAAAAGAGCGATGAGTGAACCAGAGATAGCGGTACCAAACTTCTGCGACATCGTACCCGAGGAGAATATCAATCCTGTAGCTGAGGCTCCGAAATGCTCAGTATGATAATCTGCCACATCAGCATACATCGACCACATCAATGGTGAATAGATACCGATACCTATGGAGGTGAGTATCACCAAAGCTATCATCACCCAGATATAATCAGGACTCATAGGAATAAAGAAGAAAGCAATAGAAAGGACAAGACACAACAATGCTGACCAGAAAAAGGCCATACGCTTAGAACCTACAGTCTTAGTAAAGACTGGTGATAGTCCACCAAAGATCATACAGGTTACCTCACCGAATGCCATAAACACAGTATAGTTGATAATGAGTCCTTCTATGGTTACATTGCCATGCAGACAATACTCAAACATATAGCCAGCCACTGCATAACGGAAACCATTGAAGAAATTAGTACATACAGCAATAGCTGTCATATACAGCCAAGCCTTGTTGTGCACAAGATCAGCAAACTGACGGAAAGAGAACTTCTCTGCACGTTTGGGCTTGAGTCGCTCCTTGGTAAGGAGTCCGCAGATAAGTGTCATCACAGCTGCCACCACACCAAGCATGGCTCCTATGACTGCATACTGATGAGCATCACTTCCACCCACCATCTTCTGCAGATAAGGAAATGAGAGCAGAGTGGCAAAACCCATAGCATAGGCTCCTACCATACGAAAAGATGAGAACTGGTTCTTTTCGTTGTCATCTTCGGTCATCACACCAAGCAGTGAGCCATAAGGCACATTGACCATCGTGTAAACTGCCATCATGAGCAAATATAAAGTATAGGCATATACTCGCTTGCCCATCGGACCTAAGTCGGGAGTATAAAGCAGCAGGGCAAAAATAAGACCGAAAGGTATGGCTCCGAAGATAAGCCAGGGACGATAAGTTCCCCAACGACTCTGAGTTCGATCGGCTAAACTTCCCATCAGAGGATCAGTCACGACATCAAACATACGAGCAACCAACATCAGTACTGCCGCATCAGCGAATGTGAGGCCGAATACATTGGTGAAAAACAAAGGAAAGGCGATAGACATGACCTTCCATACGATGCCACCAGCAGCGGCATCACCCAGCGCATACGCTATTTTTTCTTTTACACTTGCCATTGATATTTTGTTTTTTGTTATTGTCTTATACATGAGAACCTTCTTCCCATCCTCCGTTTCCGGTGGCGAGAAGAAGGTATCCCGAATCTTTTTATCCTTAAAAGCGGGATTCTCACCTTCAATACTAATAATACGTACAATAAGCCGGAATCCCCTTTTTTTTCATATTTTACTTAGTTCCCTGCGTTTGCTTGTTCTTTTCCACCAACTTCTTGATGGTCTCAACGCTGAGAGCATTACGATGGCAAAATTAGCGTGTTTTTACAACCCCCAGTGTACGATTTGGTTAATTTGATATGTACGAAATGTTATTTTTGCATGGTATATTAACAATAAAAGCCCATAATCTGGGCTTTTATAACATTTAATGTAGATGATAACTCACTAACCCTTTCATGGGCGCCTTCAGTATCTGAGAGACTGTAAGGTGATGATGTTGTTCGAAGACTTGTCGAAGCGGTTGCTCGAAGTAGTGGGCTATGCTTCCCACAAAAGCAACAGAGAGCGATGATGCGTTTTGAGAAGAATCGACAGACGAAAGATAAGGTGTGATGTTGCGCTGATAGAACTGTTCGAAGGCTTCGACCACCATTTGATGCAAAGCCTCGGCATGAAGACGCAATGTTTCTGTGCGCAGGCTCAAAACTTCTGCATGCCGGCAACTGTTGTCTGAGGCGGCTGCCTCTTCTACCCTTTTCATCTGCATAGAAATGAAAGGAGCGATGGAAGCCAAGTATCGGTTGGCAAGAGGCTGACGATACACCTTATTTATAATAGAGGGATAATCGAGTCCCGACCAAGAGAGATATTCCTGCTTCAGACTCTCGGGCAGGGCACCCTTGAAGATGCCATTGAGAAACATTTTACCCAAGACTGCCCCACTACCCTCATCGCCAAGAATGTAACCCAGCGGAGGAGTGTTGAGAAGAATATGTTCGCCATCATACAGACAACTGTTGGCGCCTGTGCCTAAGATGCAGGCTATGCCTGAACGTCGTCCCAACAAGGCTCGGGCTGCACCCAACAAATCGCTCTCGGCATGAACCTCTGCTTGTGGAAATTGTTGGAACAGTAGATGCTCCATGCGCGGCTTCATAGATTCGGTAACACCACTACCATAAAAGAACACACGTGCCGGTACTTCAGGTAAAGTGAGTTCCTCGGCCAGAATTTTCCAGATGTCATCATCGGAGAGATGGAAAGGATTGATGCCCTGTGTCTTGCCGGTGAACAGAATTTGCCCAGCATCGTCCACAAGTGCCCAATCTGTCTTGGTGCTTCCGCTGTCAGCTATGAGTGTTGTCATATAATGTGTTTAAATGTTAAGTGTTAAATCGTATCTGCAAAAGTAATAAATTTAACGGGAAAAACAACATATCGTATCGAAAATCGTAAAAAAGGAATTATCTTTTTGCTTCTTTCTTCATTTTTGCTTAACTTTGCAGACGAATAAAGAAGACTATATGAAGAAATTATCGATAATCATCCTGATGTGGGTGGCATTCCTGCTGCCCAGCCATGCCGTGCTCAAAGAGGCCAACCTCGACACAACGCTCTTCATGCTACGTACTGAGCTGACGAGCTATCATCTCGACTTCGAGAAGCAGAACGAATATGCCAAGCAGCAACAGCAGCAAATCATCAAGGAACTGATGACCATCATGGCACAAGCCGACCAGAACTCCATCATGCTCTACTCGCAGCGCAACGGTTACATCTTCGACCTGACATACGCCTGCCACGAAGCTACTGAGCAGTTTGATAAGTTCAAGTCGAAGGCGGCACCGTTCAGAGGACTCATCAATAAGAATAATATAGAGGTGGCGCGATTTGACTCGCTCATCAACTATCTGTACAACATGAATACAATGTTCATGAGCAAGGAGGCACAACTCAACCGCAACGTAGACCTCACCTTGGCAGTGAACATCCGCCGACAATTAATAGAGCGACAGCAACAGTTGCAGGACTATATAAGAGCCTACGACATAACCGAGAGAAAACTGAAGTCGCTCAACGACTATGCCAACCAACGATATGCCGAGATACAGAACAGCATCTTCAACAATGGTGGCGACAACTATCTCACTATCCTGCGGCATGTAAGCAACCATTACAGGGAAGCCAAGACATCGGTGGCAGAGAAATACAGACCAGCTCCGGGCATGATGTCGCAATGGGATGTGAGAATCATCTTCATCCTCTTCAGCATCATCATTTTCTATGGCATTGTCTCTATTGCCCTCAACCTTTTTACCATCCGCATCGTAGTGACACAATTGGTGAAACGAGGTCGTTTTGAGAGCATCAAGGACAACTTCATGGCCAAACGTACCTGCATCATTATGGCGATGACGGTCGTGACCTTTGCCATTCTCTTGGGCATCATACGCATTACAGCTCATCAGAACTTCGTTATCATGGCATGCGGCCTGCTCGTAGAGTTTGCATGGCTCATAGGCGTGATTCTGATTTCACTCTTGCTCCGTGTGGGCAACGACCAGATAAAGAGCGCCTTCCGCATCTATTCTCCCCTGATGCTGGTGGGCTTCCTCGTCATCACATTCCGAATCATCTTGATACCCAACAGCCTGGTCAACTTCATTTTTCCCCCTATCCTGCTCGTCTGTTCGCTGTGGCAAGCAAACGTCATCAAGCGCCACAGTAAGCTGGTACCGAGAGAGGACAAGATGTATGCCTACATCTCGCTCTGTGTCTTTGCCGCCAGTACCTTCTGTTCGTGGATAGGCTTCACCCTGCTGTCGGTGCAGATCATCATCTGGTGGATGATGCAACTCACCTGTATTCTGAGCATCACCTGTCTGAAAGACTGGATGGAAGTCTATGCAGAGCGCAAGAACCTGAAGCAGAAGCCTATTACCGACAAATGGATTTTCCGGTTTATCAACAAGGTGCTGATTCCTGCAGGAAGTGTCTTGTCGTTTATCGTGGCCATCTATTGGGCAGCCGACGTATTCAACATGAGCGACACCACATGGATGATTTTCAACAAGGAATACATCAGAACCAGCAACTTCACAGCCTCGCTCTTTAGCATCAGCCTTGTGGCTTGCCTGTTCTTCCTGTTCAACTATATCAACATCACCACCAACGATCTGATGCGCCATCACTTCGAGAAGCAAGACCCTGCCTCGGCAGCCAGCAAGATTGTGATGTTTAAGAACGTGCTACAGGTTATCATCTGGGGCATTTGGCTAATGGTTGCCCTCAACGTCTTCCAGGTTGGCAAGTCATGGCTCTTGGCTATCTTTGCCGGTTTGTCCACGGGTCTGGGTTTTGCATCCAAGGACATTCTGGAAAATATCTACTATGGAGTCTCACTGATGATGGGACGTGTGAAGGTGGGCGACTATATCATCTGCGACGGCACGCGCGGACGAGTGAGCAGCATCAGCTACACATCGACCATGCTCGAAGCTACCGATGGTTCGGTGATAGCCTTCCAGAACGCACAGCTCTTCTCGAAGAACTACAAGAACATGACCCGAAACCATGGTTATGAGCTCGACGTCTTAGAGGTTGGCGTGGCTTATGGCACCAATGTGAAACATGTGAAGCAGATTCTTATCGATGCCTTGAACCAGCTCGACTGCATCTACCACGAGAAAGGCGTCAAGGTCGTGCTGAAAAGTTTCGACGACAGTTGCATCACACTCAAGATACTGGTATGGGTGAATGTGCTCACACAGTATGTGGACGACGGCAAGATTATGGAATGCATCTACGATACACTCAACGAACACAACATCGAGATTCCATTCCCTCAGCGCGAGATAACTATCAAAACCGCATCAGCCGAAGAAACCAATGCTGCAGAATCGGCACTGAATGCGAAAGCATAAGTACTGAGCACTTAACATCGAGCATTAAACAATTCACACCCAACATTGAGTATTTAACACTTAAACATTAAAAGAAACAACTATATGGCAACATTCATTGCAGGTCCTTGCGTCATCGAATCAATGGAACTGTTAGACACAGTAGCCCAGCAACTCGTACGCATCAACCAAAAATTGGGTACAGACATCATATTCAAGGCTTCGTTCGACAAAGCCAACCGTACAAGCATCCATTCCTTCCGTGGTCCTGGACTGGAGAAAGGACTGCAGATGCTTGCAGACATCAAATCGAAATACGGTCTACGCATCACGACCGATATTCACGAGAGTTATCAGGCAGAAGCAGCAGGACAGGTGTGCGACATACTGCAGATACCAGCCTTTCTGTGCCGACAGACCGATCTCTTGGTGGCTGCTGCCCATACAGGTAAGACGGTAAATATAAAGAAAGCACAGTTCCTCAGTGGCAGAGATATGAAATATCCTGTAGAGAAAGCCCTGGAGAGCGGTGCCAAGGAAGTATGGCTCACAGAGCGAGGCAACAGTTTCGGCTACAACAACCTGGTAGTTGACTTCCGCAACATTCCAGACATGAAAGAGATTGTGCCCACAGTCATCATGGACTGCACACACAGCGTACAGCGCCCCAGTGCAGGTGACCGCAAGTTCGTTCCAGCAATGGCCATGGCTGCAAAGGCTTTCGGAGCCACAGGCTATTTCTTCGAGGTTCATCCCGACCCGGACAACGGGAAAAGCGATGCTGCCAACATGTTGGAACTCGACAAACTTGAAGTATTAATCGCTGACTTATTGGCTTAGCAGCTATATCTTTTCAGTTTAAGTATTTATAAATCATGACAGAAAAAAACAAACATATAGAGGACAAGACTATCCGTCACTATGGCGAAGAGGCTCTGCGCGAAGAGGCCGAAGCCATATTAGACCAAATAGCATTGTTGGACGACAACTTCGAGAAGGCTGTCGACCTGATGTACCACTGCGAAGGAAAAATCATCGTGACCGGTGTAGGAAAGAGTGGACACGTAGGAGCCAAGATCGCTGCCACCCTGGCATCGACAGGAACTCCTGCCTTCTACATTAATCCACTCGACGTTTATCACGGAGACCTGGGTGTGATGACTGATAAGGACGTGGTTCTGGCGCTGAGCAACAGCGGACAAACCGACGAGTTGCTGCGATTCATCCCCATGGTGCTCCACATGAACGTACCTATCATCTCGATGACAGGTAATCCTCAATCGCTGTTGGCAAAATACTCCAACTACCACATCACGGTGAAGGTGAAAAAGGAAGCCTGCCCGCTCAACCTCGCTCCTACAAGCAGCACCACAGCCGCACTTGCCATGGGCGACGCCTTAGCCATTGCGCTGATGCAGGTACGCCACTTCAAACCACGCGACTTTGCACAGTTCCACCCTGGTGGAGAGTTGGGCAAGCGCCTGCTCACCACAGCCGAGGACGTGATGAAGAAGGAAGACCTGCCTATCATTCCTAAAGACATGCACTTGGGCGAGGCCATCATTCATGTGAGCAAGGGAAAATTGGGACTGGGCGTATCGGTAGACAAGGAAAACCGTGTCATCGGACTTATCACTGATGGCGACATACGTCGTGCCATGGAGAAATGGCAGGCAGAGTTCTTCAACAAGACTGTGAGCGACATCATGACGACGTCTCCCAAACACGTGGCGCCAACCACCAAGATTACAGAGATACAGCACATCATGCACCAATACAAGGTACACACCGTATTGGTGATGGACGACGAGAAACATCTTCTGGGCATCGTTGACCACTATGCCTGCATGGTGTAAAAAAGAGAGGAAACAACATCAATATTTCAGAATGAGACTCAGATACCTGTTATTAACTGCAAGCATCATGCTGTTCTCCTCGCTGTGTAGCGCACAAGACAGTTTACTGCTTGCCGACAATCATCACACGATAGAGAGTAGCGACTCGGTCATTGTCAAACAATTGAGGGAGAAGGGAATTCGTTTCTCCCACAACAACTCCGTCACGCTCCTGATGAACGGTCAGGAGAAGTTCGACGATCTGTTCCAGGCCATCCGCCAGGCAAAGAAAAGTGTGCACTTAGAGTATTTCAACTTCCGCAACGACAGCATCGCCGGCTTGCTCTTCGACCTGCTTGCTGAGAAAGCAAAGCAGGGAGTCAAGGTTAGAGCCCTCTATGATGGTTTCGGTAACTCATCCAACAACAAACCTTTACGCAAACGACACATCAAGGAGATTCGTGCCAACGGCATAGAGATTTATGAATACAAACCAGTGAAGTTTCCCTGGGTTCACGCCATCTTCAACCGCGACCACCGCAAGATTGTTGTCATCGACGGACAAATAGCATATACAGGCGGTATGAACGTGGCCGACTATTACATCAAGGGAACAGAGGTTGTGGGTTCCTGGAACGACATGCACTGCCGCATCGACGGTGACGAGGTGAACACGCTGCAGGCCATCTTCCTGAAAATGTGGAACAAGGTGAGCGGACAGCATATACATGGCGCAGAATACTTCCGTGCCAAACGTCAGGACTATCTGGTAGACGGACTCAAGCCAGACACCACAGCCACGGCTTATCACAAGATGGTGGGCATCATCAACCGCGAGCCACACATTTCGAAGGACATCATACGTTACTTCTATGTCAACGCCATCAACGATGCACAGGACAGCATCAAGCTCATCAGTCCCTACTTCACCCTGAGTCACAAACTGAAGAAGGCACTCAAGAATGCAGCCAAGCGAGGCGTGAAAGTGGAAATCATGCTCTCCACCAAGAGCGACATTCCCCTGACGCCCGACTGTGGATTCTACAATGCGCACAAGCTGATGAAAGCAGGATGCCACATCTGGATGTACACACCAGGATTCCATCACACCAAGATTATCATGGTGGACGGTAAATTCTGCACGGTGGGAAGCGCCAACCTCAATGCCCGAAGCCTGCGCTGGGACTACGAGGAGAATGCTGTCATCATTGACCCACAGACCACCAAGCAGCTTACCGACCTCTTCGACAAGGACAAGGCTGACAGTTTCCTGCTCACCGAGAAGAAGTGGCGCGAGTGGCGAACTGGCTGGCAGAGATTCAGAGGGTGGTTTGCCGCCAAAGTACTGACACCGTTCTTATAAACAGGAGATTTTCAGGAGTTGAAGGGAGTTAAGGAGTTAAGACATATGCTTTATTGCTAAGAAGCAGAAGACTATAAAGCATTTGTTTTGAACATTGAACATTAACTACCGCAACATCTCCACAACTCCTCGAATAACTTTAGATAAAAACAAAAAATAGAAATCATGAACGAAGAAGCAATGAGAGCCCTGCATAAGGACGACAGGATGCAAGGCAGGATGCCCGAAATGGCTATCATCGAGAACAACACACTCGCCATGATGGGACTCAAGCAATTATTGGAAACCGTTATGCCGATGATGAATATTTGCACCTTCGGCAGCTTTGCTGAGTTTGAGTTCAACAATCCTGACCGCTTCATCCATTACTTTGTGTCCATGCACATTGTGCTGGCGCACCGTAACTTCTTCGTGCAGGGACAGCGAGCACACCACACCATTGTGCTCACGCCCAGCAACGACCCCAACTCACAGCTCAACGATTTCCATTGTCTCTGCGTGAGTGTGCCCGAAGAAACACTTGTAAAACATCTGCTTGCCCTTCAGAAGATAGGTCATCCTCATGGCGAACACCTCCCTGCCATGCCCGTAACCGTCAAGGAGAAAGTTCTTTCCGACCGCGAGACCGAGGTGTTGGCACTCGTGGCACAAGGCAAAATAAACAAAGAAATAGCCGATACTTTGTGTATCGGCCTCTCTACCGTAATCACGCACCGCAAGAACATTCAGGAGAAATTAGGACTGAAGTCGGTCTCCTCACTTACTATCTATGCCGTGATGCATGGCTATGTGGACATCAACAAGATATGATGCCAGCTTATAATTTTACACTCGAAATATCCACCAGATTGTTGACGATAGCATAGATAGTAAGACCGGCAGGTGAATGAATCTGCAGCTTACGGGCTATGTTGCGGCGATGAGTAATCACCGTGTTGATGGAGATAAACAGATGGTCGGCAATCTCCTTGTTGGTCATGCCCTGTACCAAAGCCACTATGACGTCTTTCTCGCGGTCGCTCAACTGCTCATCGCTCTGCGGTGTCTGGTTGATCATATTGGATATTTTAACACTCACATCACTTTGTTTCAGCTTTCGTTCCTCGTTGCGCACGGCAGGAATGAAGATTTCCTCCTCTACCTGCGAATGCTGGTTGAGCCATTCCTCGTTATTATATATGTCGTAAAGTGTGGCGCTAAGCTGATTGTTGTGCAATCCGTCAGAAGGCAAATACTTGATGATGATATTCTTCAACTCTTTCAGTTTCAGGTCTATCTGCACGTGATGCTTAGAGAACGTCTCGATGTCGAAGTTGGCTGGTGCTGTACCGTCGATAAGCGACTGCACGTAAGGGAAGACGGTTTTTTCCTCATACTTCATATGATTGGTGATGCTGTGCGCATACTCATCGTATAGTTTGAGAATAAGTCGGGCCAGATTGTCGTTCTCGTCGAGCGCCTCCACCAACTCTTTGCGGATGAAAGGCAACTGAAAATCAATGTAGTAAGCATGCGATGCCTTGAGATAATGCAGCAATGTAGGCAACGACAGGCGCGAGGCATTGTCGTACTCCTTATAGCCGTTGATGGTGAAGTTCACCACCGCCAAAAAAGTATAAGTATCCACCGCCTGTTCCTCGCAAACCTCTCTCACCGTTTTGTCACCAAAGCCCAGATTGATACCGAAACTACCCAAGCTCTGAAGGATGTTGTAATTATCGCGAATAATGCTGATCATCTTGTCATCAGCTTCATACATCTTTTGATTTTTCATCGTTGTTGTATACTTTTTAGACCTAAATCATGTACGTTTAAGAGCGGACATTCATCATGTTTTTGTTTCCGCTGCAAAATTACAAAAAACATCCGAAACTCGCAATACCTAAAAATGGGGATACGGCAGTTTACCAACTTTTAAGTATTGCAAGATTTTTTAAAACGCCTTACCTTTGCACCCGAAAT
>ENA-OPCK01001051-OPCK01001051.1-human-gut-metagenome-genome-assembly--contig:-NODE-1051-length-11315-cov-3.964298_pt1 | contig 11315 bp, 10 predicted proteins | sample MGYA00241249_ERZ501478 | MGnify/ENA primary metagenome ERZ501478 (study PRJEB25962, sample SAMEA2042629) | human gut metagenome | biome: human gut; feature: human-associated habitat; material: faeces...
ATAAGGTATTCCAGGCAGCCGTTATCGCTGCCCTCCCACAGGATTTCAACTTTACTGGTGAAGAGAGTGAAGTAGTGATTGGCGATAACAATACTATCCGTGAGAATGTGGTTATCAACCGAGGTACTCACAAGGGTGGTAAGACAGTGCTTGGCAACAGCAACTTTCTTATGGAAGGTGCCCATATCTCTCACGATACCGTGATAGGCAACAGTTGCGTGTTCGGTTATGGAACCAAGATAGCTGGCGACTGTGTGATAGGTAATGGCGTCATCTACTCTACATCTGTAGTAGAAAATGCCAAGACCAGAGTTGGCGACTTGGCGATGATACAGGCAGGAACAACTTTCTCCAAAGATATTCCACCTTATATTATTGCGGGTGGTAAGCCTGTGAAGTATGCGGGTCCTAACAGCATTATCATGGAGGCTGCCGATATAGACGTGAAGGTTCGCAAGCATGTAGCTAATGCTTATCGACTTGTCTTCCACGGTCAGACATCTCTCTTTGATGCCATCAATCAGATCAAGGATCAGGTGCCAGACGGAGAAGAAGTGCGCAATATCATCAAGTTCCTCGAAAGTACAGAGAAAGGTGTCATCACCAAGATGTAAGTTGCGAAAGTTATAATAAACGATTTTTTCTTTATACACAAAGGGAGGGTTGACCCATGGGGTGACTCTCCTTTCTTGTGTTAATGTCTATTAAACTTTCGTTTATTCGCACATTTTTTTGTTACTTTGCACCAAATTTGGAATATTATACCCTTTTGGTAAATGAGAAAGAAACAATATAAGCCCAGCAGTCACCGAGGATTGCAGGTGGTAACTCTATGTATAAGCACCGCCATGGTGCTCGTTTTGCTCGGACTGGTCATATTCTCCGTACTTATGGGAAGAAATCTCTCCTCCTATGTGAAGGAGAACCTTGTCGTGTCCGTGATGCTTGAACAGGATATGACCAATTCTGAGGTCGTTCAGATGTGCAAACAGTTGAAAGCCAAGCCTTATGTCAAGTCAATCAACTATATTTCGAAGGCGAAGGCTCTTAAGGAGGCTACTCACGATCTTGGAGTAAACCCCAGTGAGTTTGCCGGAGTCAATCCTTTCCAGCCTTCTATCGAGTTGACAGCACAGGCCGACTATGCCAACAATGACTCTCTGAAATGGGTGGCCAAGGAACTGAAAGCCTATCCACGTGTTACAGAGGTGTCTTACCAGCATGACCTGATAGAGCAGGTGAATCAAATGCTGACCAAGATAAGCATCGGATTGCTCATCGTGGCGGCTCTCCTCACGTTTATATCTTTCTCGCTGATCAACAATACCGTAAGGCTCGGCATTTACGCCCGACGTTTCTCGATACACACGATGAAACTTGTTGGAGCCTCATGGGGATTCATCCGACGTCCCTTTGTGAATAGGGCCATACTGATTGGATTGTTGTCGGCATTGATTGCCAACGGCTTTTTGGGAGGCAGTCTTTATGCATGGTATGTGCATGAGCCAGAACTGCTTATGGTGATGGGATGGCAGGAACTTGCCATAACGGGTGGTTCAGTTTTCCTTTTTGGAGTCATCATTACTGCCATCTGTGCCAGCATCTCTGTCAACAAATTCCTCAAGATGAAGGCTGGCGACTTGTATAAGATTTAGAATATCGAACATTACACATTATTAATATATATAATAAATGGATAAGAAGAATTTAGCATTCGGCAAAGTAAACTTCATCCTCTTAGCTGTGGGGATGGCTATTGTCATCATCGGTTTTCTCTTGATGAGCGGATCTGGCTCAGACGAGCATACTTTCGATACCGATATTTTCAGCACACGCCGTATCGTAGTAGCACCAGTAGTTACTCTGTTTGGGTTTCTTTCTATTATTTATGCTGTCATTCGTAAGCCAAAAGACAATAAGTAATATTTATATCCCGATACATACACATTATTCAATAATAAAAAAATAGTATTTATCAATGAATTGGTTTGAAGCCTTGGTGTTAGGTCTTGTTCAGGGACTTACAGAATATCTGCCAGTTAGTAGTAGCGGTCATTTGGCTATTGGTGCCTATTTGTTTGGTATTGACGGTGAGGCTAATCTGGGTTTTACTATCTTGGTGCATGTAGCAACAGTCATGAGTACTTTGGTAGTACTTTGGAAAGAGATCGACTGGATTTTGAAAGGACTCTTTAAGTTCCAGATGAACGAGGAGACTAAGTATGCGCTTAATATTGTAGTCTCCATGATTCCTGTTGGCGTCATTGGAGTCTTCTTCAAGGATGAAGTAGAAAAAATCTTCGGTTCTGGACTGCTCATAGTAGGATGCATGTTGCTCGTAACTGCTCTGGTCCTTGCTTTCTCTTATTATGCTAAACCACGTCAGCGTGAGAACATAAGCCTTTGGCATGCGTTTGTCATTGGTCTGGGCCAGGCTTTGGCTGTTTTGCCAGGTCTTTCCCGCTCAGGTACCACCATCGCAACAGGTCTTCTGTTGGGCAATAAGAAGGAGAAGATGGCACAATTCTCTTTCCTCATGGTCATTCCTCCCATACTTGGCGAGGCGTTGCTCGACCTAATCAAAGGACTGAAAGGAGAGGAAACACTTGGAGGTGTTGACACCTTGCCTATGATTATTGGCTTTGTGGCTGCCTTTATTTCAGGCTGTCTTGCCTGCAAATGGATGATCAATATTGTTAAGAAAGGCAAACTCATCTACTTTGGCGTCTATTGTGCCATAGCAGGTTTAGCCACCATTCTTTTCTCTCTTCTATAATAAGTAACGACAAATCTTTTGCCAGACATGAATTTCCAGACAGGAGAAATCATTGCCATCGACAAACCTTATCGTATGTCAAGTTTTGGGGCTTTGGCACATATCAGGTACGTACTTTCTAAGTTTTTGCACCATAAGGTGAAAATAGGACATGCAGGTACGCTCGACCCTTTGGCTACAGGCGTGCTCGTGCTTTGCACAGGAAAGAAGACCAAGGAGATAGAACAGCTGCAGACTCATACTAAGGAGTACACAGCGACACTTCAGTTGGGAGCCACGACAGCCAGCTATGATCTTGAACATACGGTCAATCATACTTATCCCACCCGTCATATTACCCGACAGCTCATAGAGGAAACGTTGCCTCAGTTTGTCGGTGACATTCAGCAGGTGCCGCCTACTTATAGTGCTGTCAAGGTCAATGGCGACAGAGCCTATGCCTTGCGCAGGGCGGGAGAGAATGTGACGCTCAAACCAAAGAGCGTTCGTATAGACGAGATAGAACTTACCCATTACGACGACGAGACCAAGCAACTCGGTTTGCGCGTAGTATGTGGTAAGGGAACTTACATACGCTCCTTGGCTCGCGACTTAGGTCGGGCACTTGGAAGCGGAGCCTTTCTTACTGAGTTGAGAAGAACCCGAGTGGGCGACTTTACTGTCGACAACTGTGTGAGTTTCGAAAATTTCAGGGAATGGCTCGAACAACAGGAAATTGAAGACATCCATCAAGTTTGATATTTCCAGAATAGTAATAGAATATAATTAGTAACCATTAGAAAGGAGACAAATATAACATGAAACTGTCACAATTCAACTTTAAGTTGCCTGAGGCACAAGTGGCGCTTTATCCCCACAAGACTAAGCGTATCGTCAAGACATCTACCGGAGAGGAACGCACCTTTGAGGTAACCCGTCGTGATGAGGCGCGTATGATGGTTCTGCACAAAAAGTCGGAAACCATAGATATGTACCGCAAGGATGCTAACGGAAATCCTATCGAAGGCGAGTTTATTGAGTTCAAGGACATCGTCAACTATTTCGATGAGGGAGATACGTTTGTATTCAACAACACCAAGGTGTTCCCTGCACGACTCTATGGCACGAAGGAGAAGACCGATGCCAAGATTGAGGTGTTCCTGCTCAGAGAGTTGAATGAGGAGATGCGACTCTGGGATGTGCTCGTAGAACCAGCCCGTAAGATTCGTATAGGAAACAAACTCTTCTTTGATGATGTCAACGAGATGGTGGCTGAGGTAATCGACAATACCACCAGCCGTGGACGTACTCTTCGCTTCCTCTATGACGAGGACGGTCAGCACGATGTCTTCAAACGTTCGCTCTTTGCATTGGGCGAGGCTCCATTGCCACGTTATATTATCGACAATCGCGAGGTACACCATGCCACAGAGGAAGATATGGAAGACTTCCAGTGCGTGTTTGCTGAGAAGGAAGGTGCTGTAACAGCGCCAGCCACAGGGCTTCATTTCTCGCGCGAGCTCATGAAACGTATGGAGATCAGAGGCATCAACTCTGCATTTATTACCTTGCATTGTGGATTGGGCAACTTCCATGAAATCGAGGTGGAAGACCTTACCAAGCACAAGATGGACTCCGAGCAGATGCATATCGGCAAGGAGGCTTGCGAACTGGTCAACGATACCAAGCGTGCCGGTCATCATGTTTGTGCCATCGGTACAAGTGTGGTCAAGGCTACAGAGACTGCAGTGGGTACAGATGGAATGATGAAGGAGTTTGACGGATGGACCAATAAGTTTATCTTCCCTCCTTATGAGTTCGGACTGGCCGATTGCATGGTGGCCAACTTCTATCATCCAGAATCTACACTGATGATGAGTACTGCTGCATTTGGAGGTTATGACCTTGTATATGAAGCCTATATGAAGGCTTTGAAGAATGGCTATATGTTTGGTTGCTTCGGTGACTCTCTGCTCATTCTCAACGATTAATATCTGTGATAGCTGAGGCAGTAAATGGCTTCGTTTGTTTTAAGCGAAGCATCGTTCAATAACATATTTATGTATACATGCATAGAGTATATCTGAGTCTCGGATCCAATTTAGGCAATCGCAAGCGTAACATCCGTGAGGCTCTTGAAAAGATAGGAGAGCTGATTGGCGACGTAGAGCGCCAGTCAGCTCTATACGAAACTAAGCCGTGGGGCTATTCTTCGCCAAACGACTTTATCAATGCATGTGCCTGTGTGCTCACTCCTTTGGCGCCTCGCCAGTTGCTTGAGGCTACTCAGAAGGTGGAGCAAGAGATGGGCCGTAAGCTCAAATCGGTGAATGGTGAATATCACGACCGCATTATTGATATAGATATTCTACTGTATGATGATCTTCATATAGACCAGCCCGACCTGAAGATTCCTCATCCCCTGATGGAGGAAAGAGATTTTGTCATGGTTCCTTTAAGGGAAATCATGAAAGAAAAGTAGTTCCTCAATTTTCGCAATTGGTGAGGTTAAAGAAGTTAGCGAAGTTAAAGCTATATGCTTGACAACTAAATATACATTCCATAAAAACAATAGACTATAAATTCTAACGACCGAAGGGAGTGTTAACTTCTTTATTTCCGTACATGATAAAGTTCTGTAGAATTATTTTTTCGCTTAAGTTCTCATATTTTTATTTGTTTCGTCATTGCTGTTACCTACGCTTTTCCGTAAGAAAGCAAGCCATAGATGCGTCAATGCGTAAATTTTTTCATCAAAATGAATAAAAATAGTCGAAAAAGTTTGGTCTTTTTTATTTTTTTGTCTACATTTGCAATTGCTACACATGGCCGATAGGGTTGACTGTCTATTTGCTGTTGTGAAAGAACAAACAGATTACCTATACCTAAAACCTCATAAAAGATGGTTGAAACCTTAAGAATCAACAGCGGTGAATATGTTGGACTCAATATATTGAGAATAACAACTATCCCACATTTATCTATACTCACGGATGACCAGTCCGTGCAAGGGCAGCAATGTGCTGTAATCAAAGCTGGTCAGGATTTTTCTGGTATGCTTACTGAAGCATATCAACAATATAAGGATTCTTTTTTGCAGACAGGAAGAGCCGTAGATATCTCCTTCGAGCTTTCTTGGATTTCCAGCCCGGTAGTCAATCAGCCTTATGCGGCTGACGTAAGTCTCTATTGTGTGATTCGTACCATACAACAGCAGGAGGCTCTCTGTACTCAGGTCATTTCCACTTATATGTCCGTTTTCAAGGCGACACTTGATAGCTGCAAGTACGAATATCAGGAAGAGACACTCGGTAATTATACTTCAGTCTTCGGGCGTGTAGCAATGGGACATTCTGCTAAAGCCATCGTCAGAGAAGAACGTATGGAAGATTTACAGAATGCTTATTTGCCTGCTTGCTATTCCTACGACCGCTTGCCCGTCGACTATCCAGAACTCGATCGTATTGCCAATATTCTTACTTCACATCCTTATTGTGCTGTTTGTTTTTAGTTGATTCCTACCTATTTCACAAATGAGGAACTACAGGAAATCAATCAGTTGAATCAGAATATCAGTATGTTGAATCGGGGTGTCAGCGATCAGCAAGTAGGTACCGTGAGCATATCTTCAGCCGACAGACTGGCTTTTCTTTATCATTATTATAATGACAACAAGAGTCGGGCACTTTTCGACTATAATATACTTGTGTTTGGAGAAGAAAAGGATGTGACGAGTATTGCCACACGAACCATGGGACAGATGGCTACCACTCAGCAGATGACTGCTCCTAATTTGAGTTTTGTCAGTCTTACTCCCTCAGAAGCTTATCTTGGTGAACAGTCTCTCTTCTCCATGCCTTGGGTGCTGAGCGACCAAATTCTTAATAAAGGTAGAAACACTTCTCTGTGGAGCAGTGGTATGGTTTCTCCAGCTTTATATCGTCTGCCCTATATTGTCACAGCTGATGAGGCTGCTTCTTTCTTCCGTCTACCGTTAGGAAGTGATAAAATCAATGCAGGCTTTGTAGTCAACGAGGCAGGAAAGAGCAATAAGACTTATTCCGAGAATATTATTAACGCGGGAGACATCGAGCTCGGTAAGTTGCGTGCAGCTATGGGCAACAATGCCATAGGCTTGTCTCTTAAAGATTTGGCTAAGCACATGCTTATCGTGGGAACGCCGGGATCGGGCAAGACAACCTTCTCGGTTGGACTTCTCGACCGCTTATGGAAAGAACATCATATTCCTTTCTTGGTCATCGAACCTGCCAAGAATGAGTATCGTGCCCTTGTGCAGAGTATTCCCGACCTGCAGGTCTTCACACCCGGCAAGAATTTTATCTCGCCTTTTGTCTTCAATCCATTCTGTCCACCCAAGAATGTAAGACTTGAAACTTATAAGTCTACACTCAAGACGGCTTTTGCAGCAGGTGTTTCTATGTCAACTCCTCTCGATAAAATCTTTGAGGACACTATCAACAACTGCTATTCAGATTTCCGTTGGCTCGACAATTACACCATTGCCGATAAGGGACAGGTGTTCAATATCACAGACTTTATCAAGTGTTTCGAGGAAACTTTCGAGGAGATAGGATATACTGGTGATGCAAGAAATATAGGCAGGGCTGGTGTTGTGCGACTCAAGAGTCTTGTTAATCTCTTTGATAATTATTTCTCTATACCGATAGAAGATCTCCTCTCCAAACCTACTGTTATAGAATTGGCCGCCATAGAAAATGCTGACCAGAAGGCACTCATTATAGCTCTCTTGTTGCTTTCCATCTTGGCTTATGTCAATGCCAACTATGTAGGAGAGGGCGGACTGCGTAACTTCATCCTTCTTGAGGAAGCTCATGTGTTGTTGGATGCAGAAACTAATGCTGGAGGAGAAGGCTCGGCTAATCCTGCATCTATAGCGCAAGGATTGGTAAAGCGTATGCTTGCTGAGATACGTTCTTATGGAGTGGGAATAGCTATTGCCGACCAGTCTCCCCGTAAGGTAGGAATAGACATTGTGGCACTTACCGACATCAAGGTGGCGTTCCGACTAGTAGAGCGACAAGACAAGGAAATACTTGCCGACTCTACAAGTATGAGTGAGTTGCAAACCAATCGGTTGGCAAAACTGAAACCAGGAGAGGCTTTTCTTTTCTTCAACCGACTTGATGAGCCAGAGGAGATTATAACTCCTGATTATCGACTCAACAACAATATCAGTATCTCTCTTGCCGATGAGGGAATCAGACAGCTTTCTACTTATTGGAATGATAAACAAGACAAACTCAGACCTTATCCCGAGTGTAAGTTGTGTCCATATTGTGATGTAAGTTGCGACTATAATCGCAGGATATTGGCAAAGGAAGTCGCCCGGCGGATATTCAAAAAATATATCGGAAAAGGATGTAAGGATATAGAAAGACTCAAGGTCGTATTGGGAAGAATCAGTAAACTTATTGTGGCTGAACTCAATGATGAACCTTTTAGCCGCGAACTCCTCTCCTGTGTGAAAGTATATCTGTGGCGTCATGTCAAATATGATTCGCACCTTCGCGTGGCTCAGAATGTAATAAACAATTCTTTATCTAAAAAGTAATGGCTTATGTGTGAATTTGATGATGGATATGATGGCGGTGATGTAGATTGCGGCTCAGACTTGGGCGGTGATATGGATTGCGGCTCAGACTGGGGTGGCGATACAGATGATGGTTCCGACTGGGGTGATGATGGCGGTGGTGGTAATGGCGCTCCCGAAGATAGTGATACTGGTAATTCTGTAGACCCAGATGGGTTTGATCAGTTTTTTTGGCAGCCAGGTGGAGATGGCTTTGACCAGGTTTTTGACCAAGATGCTCAAGGCGATGGATTCGACCAGTTCTTTGGACAGTCGGGTAGCGATGGCATGGATCAGTTCTTTGGTCAAGACAGTCGAGGAGATGGTATGGACCAGTTCTTCGGGCAGACCGATAATTTTGAATATACAGGTGAGACAGGTGAGCACCTTTCAAATTCTGATGATGTTTCTTCCGAGGAAGTTTCCGAGGATGCTATTCCCGAAGATGATTCTGAGGCGGAAGAAATCGGCGACAATTCGTCTGAAGAACAGGAAGATAGTTCTGACGTAAACAATGAGGATGAAAACTGGACTGAAGATAATGATTCAGCACTTTCTGAACAATCGGATAATGATATGGAGGAAGAAAATTCAGAACAGGAACTTGCTGAAGACGATGAGACCAGTGATAGTGAATCGGAACAAACAGAAGAAAACAATGACTCTGACGATTCTGTAAATCCTGATGAAGATAATGACCCTCCTAAAGATGACGAACCGCCATTTGAACCCGACAATGCTCGAGGATACAGTAACGAACGTGAATATAGTGGTGGTGGAGGAGAAATAGATAATGATGACGACGACAGTTCTTCTTCGTATTGGGATGAAAATACGGATGATGGTGTAGCGGATGCTAATGAGCAGGATCGCAGAAACTTAGAGGAATTCGAACGTCAGCAACAAGAGGAGGAAGAAGCTGAGGAAGAAGAGGCTCGTGAGCGTGAAGCTGAGGAAGAAGAAGCTCGTGAGCGTGAGGCCGAGGAAGAAGAAGCTCGTGAGCGTGAAGCTGAGGAAGAAGAGGCTCGCCAGCGTGAGGCCGAGGAAGAAGAAGCTCGCCAGCGTGAGGCCGAGGAAGAGGAGGCTCGCCAGCGTGAGGCCGAGGAAGAAGAAAACTATAAGAAAGACCTCGATTCGATGAATGAGCGTTACAATGAGCTCGACCGTAACTATGCCAATATCAAGAACGATATCGAGATGAGCAAGAGTCCTGAAGAACAAGAGTATTGGACTCGGCGTGGTAATGAGGTTTGGGAACAGCGTGACAAACTCGGTGGGGAAATCGATGACTATATTCGTAAACATAAAAAATAACCTTTTAAAAACGATACAATTATGGGATTATTTCACAGAAATGAGAATGATGCAAACTTTGCCGGTGGCAGCAGAAACATCGTAGAGTCCATACAGCGACATACCGATGTGGATGCTCTGATTTATCTTGATCCAAGACAGGATTTTAATACAGGCTCGGTGATAACTGTAGCACCTAATGAGCAAGCTATTTTTATCAAGGATGGTGAGATATACGGTGTGCTCCCTTCGGGTCGTCATTCAGTGGCAACTGAGAATTATGCGATATTGAGTCGCATTCGCAACATGCTCTCTGGTGGTGTCACTACCTTTACATGTCAGGTTTATCACGTCTCTACCTCAGAGATCGTGATGCTTTGGGGGGCATCCGACTTTATCCAGTGTCAAGATTTCTTTTTGGGTAATGGCGTGATAGGTGTACCTACATCCGTAAAAGCCAATGGTAAGTTCCGTCTCTGTTTTAATATTAACGAAGACGACAGCTCTTGTGTAAAAACGTTTATGAAGTTAATGGGCAACAAGAGTTCCTTTGGAAGTATGGATCTCGACAATCTTTTCTCAACTGAGATAACACAAAAGATATGTGTGGCTTTAGGTAAAACGCTTACATCCATGTCTCGTCAACAGTCTATCAATGCTATAGCCATGCTGGCAGATGACATTGTGGCTCAGGTAATGCCAAGTCTCAATGAACTGTTTGCTGATTATGGTCTGAGTGTTGTCAACTTCTCGTTGGAGCCTCTTGTTATTGTCGAAACCGACGAACGTAAAAAGTATATGGATCGCCTGATAGCTGCAGCTAATGTAAGCAATCCTCTTTACAATATGGCTGTTCAGCAGGAATTGCTCAAAGATGTGGCTGTAAACCCCGGAGCTGGTGGCGTGGCCAGTGCTGGTGCTGGATTAGGCATGGGTATGGCGGCAGGTAGTGCTTTTGCTACTATGGCTTCTACAGCTTTCAATCAGGTTCCTCAGCAGCAGGCTCCTCCTCAGACAGCAGGTTTTGGTGGCGCCAATCGATTTGGTGGTGCGTCTCAACAGGAAACTCCTGCTCAACCAGATCCTATGGAAACCTTGGCTAAGATGAAGAAAATGCTGGAGGCTGGTCTCATTTCTCAGCAACAGTACGACGACAAGGTGGCAGAAGTGTTAAGCAGAATGTAATGTTTCACATATATATAATTAGGTAACATGAAAAGTTCAATTATATAATCCGCAAAACGAAATGTTTTCGCATTTTGGAATGAAACGCTATAATTTCAAAAACGAAACGCAACTTTTCAAGGTTATACCCCACACCTCAAAAATTCAAAAAAATCGACCGGCTTCGCCGGAACGAAATACATTTGAAGGCAGTTAGAACATCATCCTAACTGCCTTCTTTCGTATTGTCGCTTCGTTCCACGCTTTGACGCTTTGCGTTTACGCTACCTCGATTATCGCTTTGAACGCACTGACGCTTTGCGCCCAGACGATTTTTCCGTGGAAGGCCAGACGCGAGCCGACATGCGCATTCGCATACGAGGCATAGTTATTCGCATACGCATACACGACACCGCCATTCGCATACGCGTTGTAGCACCCACGATAAACCACACGGCTTATTGGGAAAGTCCACCTTTTGGGCTGCAAAGT
>ENA-OPCK01001056-OPCK01001056.1-human-gut-metagenome-genome-assembly--contig:-NODE-1056-length-11288-cov-3.277397_pt1 | contig 11288 bp, 11 predicted proteins | sample MGYA00241249_ERZ501478 | MGnify/ENA primary metagenome ERZ501478 (study PRJEB25962, sample SAMEA2042629) | human gut metagenome | biome: human gut; feature: human-associated habitat; material: faeces...
GGATGGATGTTAGAACAAGAAAATGACAAAAATAAAAATGAAAATGGCAGAATTAATATCACATATATATCAAGATTATGTAGGGCATTGGATTATACAATCTAATGAGGAACATTCTGTTGGTGTAGCAAGGCTCGCTTCTTGTTTCGCTGGTGAATTTGGCATGAATGAATGGGGAAAAGTTTTAGGTCAGCTTCATGACAAGGGTAAGGAATCACATGCTTTTCAGCAGCATATTAAAAAAGAGAGTGGATATGAGCCTGATATTAAAGTTTGTGGTAATTATAACCATGCATTTATTGGTGGAGCTTTGGCACGAAAACTTTATGGTAAATCTGCTGATATTTTCTTCGTTAATCAAATTGTGTCTCATCATACAGGCTTACATGATTATGATGAGATAGAAGGAATTCTTAATCAGGATATTCCAGCAGAAGTTAATGTCAATTTAGAAAAGGAAAAATTAAATGTACCTGCTTTCAAGATTCAAACTAATGATTTTCATCATTTAGCTCGTATGATGTTTTCATGTTTGGTGGATGCTGACTTTCTTGATACAGAAGCTTTTATGGATAAAGAATCTTCTGTGTTAAGACGGAATAAAGCTACGTTACATGATTTGCTGCCTTTACTCGAAAATAAACTGAAGGATTTGAGAGCTAAAGCAGATAATTCTAATGTAAATGCTATAAGAAATCAAGTCCAGCTGCAATGTATAAAAATGGCGGATACTGAAATAGGTTTTTATAGTTTGACGGTACCAACTGGTGGAGGAAAAACTTTGTCTTCTTTGGTATGGGCAATGAAGCATGCTATCAGAAATGGCCTGAAAAGAATTATTATAGCCATTCCATATACAAGTATCATTGTTCAGACAGCATCAGTTCTACGGAGCATTTTTGGAGAAGAGAATGTTTTGGAGCATCATAGTAATGTGGATCCTGAACAAATCAAAGATGAAAGACTTCAGGAGAAAATGAAGTTGGCGACAGAAAATTGGGACTATCCGATAATTGTAACAACTAATGTGCAATTATTTGAATCTATGTTTAGCAATAAACCATCTGTTTGCAGGAAGCTCCACAATATAGTCAACAGTGTCGTAATCTTAGATGAGGTACAGACGCTTCCAATGGACTATCTTCAGCCTGTTGTGGATTCATTGAAAACGTATCATAAACTATTCAATGTTTCTTTCTTGTTCACTACGGCAACTCAGCCCGTGTTAAGTGGACTTATAGAAGGATGTAATCCGAAGGCAGCCTTCAAAGGGATTGACCATATTACAGAAATCATCCCTCCTGAGTTTAAGTTGCATGACAAGTTGAGAAGGGTAAAGTTAAGTATCAATAACGAAGGGAGAACGTATGATGAGGTTGCAGAGATGTTGAGCAAGCATAAAAGAGTGCTTTGTATTGTGAATACACGTCGTGATGCCAGAGAACTCTATACACGTTTGCCGCAAGAAGGGATTACATTACATCTTTCAAAAATGATGTGTCCGGCACATATTAGCGAGACGTTAGAAAAACTCAAAAAAGCTCTAAAGGACGATACGAATGAAGTTATCCGTGTAGTATCAACGCAATTGATAGAAGCTGGAGTTGATTTGGATTTTCCTATTGTATATAGGCAAGAAGCAGGGCTTGACTCTGTATTGCAAGCTGCCGGCCGATGTAATCGAGAAGGAAAGAATGGCTTGAGTACTACTTATGTCTTTTCTTTGGCTAAAGAGCATGATCTTCCTATTGGAGATATGCAGGCTGCAAATAATGCAAGGTTAAGTCTTAGTGCAGATATGGATTGGTTTGCTCCAAAAACAATGACATCATATTTCAAGCAATTATATTGCAGAAAGGAATGTTTCGATGTAAAGAATATGAAGCATTATCTTTATAATCCTAAGGAAATATGTTTTGCTACTGCTGCAAAAGAGTTTCAGATGATTGAAGATAATGGAATCAATGTTGTTGTCTGTTGGAGAAATAGTTTCGAGCTTATGCAACAATTATTGGAAAAGGGACCTTCATATATACTGATAAAGAAGCTGTCGAAGTATATGGTAAATATCAATAAGACAGATTTTAAGTCTTTGTTAGATATGGGTGTCGTTAGTGAGAAAAAAGAGGGACTCTTTGTTGTCGATTATAAACAGCAATATGATGAACATATAGGCTTGCGCATCGATAATAATTGGGCGAATAAATCGATTATTATTTAAATGGAAATGATATGGTAAAGAAAAATTCGATAAAGCTATTTGGGGATGATAAGATTCGTGCCATTTGGGATGATGAACAGGAAAAATGGTACTTTTCTATTGTTGACGTTATTGCAGTTTTGACTGAAAGTCCTAATCCTCAAACCTATTGGAGAGTCCTAAAGAAGCGACTTAAAGATGAGGGAAATGAAACCGTTACAAACTGTAACGCTTTGAAAATGCGTGCAGCTGATGGTAAAATGCGATTAACGGATGTTGCTGATACTGAGCAACTCTTGCGTATTATTCAATCCGTACCTTCTCCAAAGGCTGAACCTTTTAAAATGTGGCTTGCTAAAGTTGGAGCAGACAGACTGGATCAAATGCAAGATCCAGAATTAAGTATACAGCAGGCCATGATAGACTACAAACGATTGGGATATTCGGACAATTGGATTAACCAACGTTTGAAAAGTATTGAGATACGCAAGGATTTGACAGACCAGTGGAAGCTTCATAATGTTGAAGAAGGGGTACAGTATGCATCTTTAACAGATATAATCTATCAGGCTTGGGCTGGTAGGACAACAAAAGAATACAAACAGTATAAAGGTTTGAAAAAGGAAAATCTGCGTGACAACATGACCAACGAGGAACTTATTCTTAACATGCTTGCAGAACTCTCAACAACGAGCATTACTAAGGCAAAGAATCCTCAAACTTTAGATGAAAATAAGCAATGTGCTAAAGAAGGTGGTAATGTGGCGCGTGTTGCAAGAGAGGAACTCGAATCCAAAACAGGACGTCAAGTAGTTTCTCCACTTTCTGCAAAAAGATTCTTTGAGGCTCAGCAGCCAAAGAAAAGTTTGGAAGATAATAATAACGATAAGGAAGAAGAAAAATAGTAATATGATGGAATATACTGATAAAGAATATTGTTTGGAGGTGTGGGGCGATATGGCTTGCTTCACAAGACCCGAGCTGAAAGTTGAACGTGTAAGCTATGATGTGATTACTCCATCAGCTGCACGAGCTATATTCGAGGCTATATTTTGGAAGCCTGCCATTCATTGGCAGATAACCAAGATAGAGGTGTTGAAACCTATCAAATGGACTTCTGTAAGAAGAAATGAGGTGGGGGCGGTAGCTGGTAAATCTGTCATCTTTATAGAGGAAAAACGTCAGCAGAAAAATACTTTGCTTTTAAAAGATGTTGGTTATCGAATTTGGGCAAAGATGGAGTTCCGTTCTGTATCGAAGCGAAAGGCAGAAGGAGATTTGTTTTCTCATGAGCCGGGTAAAGATGAGAATCCGATGAAGTATTATCAGATGTTTGAGCGTAGAGCAAGCAAGGGACAATGCTTCAATCAGCCTTATCTTGGTACTCGTGAGTTCTCTGCCTCTTTCCGCCTCGTTAATCCTGATGATGAGGCATTGACTCCACCAATATCTGAAGAGCAAGGTGGTACTAAAGACTTAGGAATCATGCTCTATGATATGGACTTTGCTGATAAGAAGAACATCCAGCCAATGTTCTATCGGCCACAGATGAAAGATGGCGTAATTATTGTTCCACCAATTAATAGTGAGGAGATTTTAAAATGATACTAAAAGCGTTATATGATTATTATAATAGATGCGAAGGACTGTCTGCAAAAGGCTTAGAGCAGAAAGAGATTGGTTATCTTATTGTGATAGATAAAGATGGAGCTTTTGTCAGGATAGAAAGCAGAATGAAAGATAAAAAGACTGCTCAAACATTTTTAGTCTTGCAAACAATTAAGCGTAGCGGTAGAAAATATGCTCCGAATATCCTTTGGGATAATTATGAATATGTGATTGGAGGGGCAGATGAAAGTGCTAAAAAACATGATACTTTCATTAGAATGATTGAGAAGTTAAAAGAACAGGTGTCTTCTGATAGATATCTAAATGCTATTTCAGAATTCTATAAGAAGAACGAAAAATTGGAAGATATTATTAAAAATGATGTGTTGTATGAGGAAATGCATAAATCCAAGAAAAACATATCATTCCTGTTGCAAGGAGAAAGTAAGATTGCTGCAGAAAATGAAAAGGTCTGGAATTTAATCTTGAACCAAAGTGCTGATGATGGCATATATGGAATATGTTTGGTGACAGGTAAGAAAGACTCTGTAGCAAGACTCCATACTACGATAAAGCTGACAAAAGATACAGGACCTTTGGTTTCTTTTAAAACAGACCGCGGTTATGATTCATATGGAAAAGAGCAAGGCTACAATGCCCAAATAAGTGGAGATGCAGAATTTGCCTATACCACAGCTCTTAACGCTATGCTGCAAAAAGGTTCTCACAATAAGTTTAGTGTAGGTAATCGAACTTTTGTCTTTTGGGCTTCCTCTAACAGCGAGGCTGCAGAACAGACAGAAGGAAGCCTCTTTGACCTGTTGGGATATACTGAAGAAGAGGTTGATGATCCAAATGCTAAGATAGAGCAAGTGCGCAAAGTGTTTAAGGCTATATATTCTGGAAGTTTGAAAACATCATTAGAAGACCGTTTCTATATTCTTGGTTTGGCTCCAAATTCGGCAAGAATAGCCGTTGTATATTGGTCTGAATGTTCTCTGAAAGAATTTGCAGGAAAGATACTATGTCATTTTAAAGATATGGAAATCAAAGATACTCGTATAGATAAGAAACCATATATGGGAATCAAGAGTATACTTGCAGCTGTCACTCTTAACGGGAAACAATCTGAAGCTACCCCTAATCTCCCAGAAGCAGTTGTCAAAAGTATCTTCCAAGGAACGCCATATCCATTCACTTTATTTTCTGCATGCATTCGCAGAATAAGAGCTGAGTCAGGCAATAAAGATGCTATTCGCATAGCTCGTATGGCAATCATTAAGGCTTATCTTAACAGAATAAATGATAACAATAAAAAGATAGAAACAATGTTAGACAAAAGTAACACAAATCAAGGCTACCTTTGCGGTCGCCTCTTTGCTGTATTGGAAAATCTCCAATATGCAGCAAACAAACAAGATTCAATCCGTTCTGGATACATGAATGCAGCATCATCAACACCATCTGCTGTTTATCCAACGATATTGAAATTGTCAAATAGTCACTATAGTAAGTTGGCTAAAGACAAGAAAGGACTCGCTATTTACTTTGACAATCAGAAAAAAGAGATAATGGCACAGATTTCTGATTTCCCAGACACTTTGGACTTAAGCGACCAAGGCAGATTCTTCCTTGGTTACTATCATCAAAAGAATCATGAGGAAAACAAAGAGACAGAAGATTAATAATATTTAATAATTACAATTATGGCTGATTTAAAAAATCGATTTGATTTCGTTTACCTGTTTGATGTACAGGACGGAAATCCCAATGGTGATCCCGATGCAGGAAACCTTCCACGTGTTGACTCAGAAACTGGTATGGGGCTTGTTACTGATATTTGTTTAAAAAGAAAAGTACGCAATTATGTACAGATTGCGAAAATGGGTGAAACTAATAACGATATATTGGTTAAGTCAAAGGAAATCTCAGGACAAGAGGTTTTCATAAATGGCGAAATACGCAAGATGTACAAAGAAGAACTTGGCTTGGACTTAAAAGTCAAAGAAAAAGCACCTGCCGACATAGTTACAGCAGGACGTGAAGCGATGTGTAAGCGTTTCTATGATGTAAGAACTTTTGGAGCTGTTCTTTCTACTGGCTCTAATGCAGGACAAGTAAGAGGAGCTGTCCAAATGACTTTTGCACGTTCAATAGACCCTATTATCCCAGCAGAACATGCATTAACAGTTTGTGCAGCTCGCGATGAAGAGAAATCTTACGATTCACAAGTTGGCATTCAAGGTCGCAAGGCTACAGTTCCTTATGGCCTCTATGTCTGCCATGGCTTCATCTCTGCCAACCTTGCCAAACAAACGGGCTTCTCAGAGGAAGACCTGGAACTTTTCTTTGATGCATTGAAGAACATGTTTGATGTTGACCGTTCTGCAGCAAGGGGTTTGATGAGTGCTCAGAAATTAATCGTATTCAAACATGATTCTGTTCTGGGTAATGCTCCAGCGAATAAATTGTTTGATTTGGTGAAAATCAAGAAGAATACAGATGTACCACGTTCATTTGGCGATTATGACGTTACTGTTCCTACCCAAGAGGAGTTGGATGAGAAATATCCTGGTGTATCAGTTGAAGAATTGATTTAGTATCATCATGTATACTGAAGACGAAATGCTCATGTTGTCGGGGATACAGCACTTTATGTTCTGCCCCCGACAATGGGCTTTGATTCATATCGAGCAACAATGGGCAGAAAATAAACTGACGACAGAAGGGCAGATTCTGCACAAGAATGTAGATAATCCCTTCTATCGTCAGAAAAATGGTGATGTTATCACACTTCGTTCCCTCCATATAGCCTCTAAAGAATTAGGGCTGTATGGTATAACTGATGCTGTAGAACTTGTTCCTGCAGATTCTTCAGAAGATGCCATTACTCATAATCGCTACAAAGGATATTGGAAACCATATCCTGTGGAGTATAAAAGAGGGCATCATAAGCCTGATGAAAGAGATGAAGTTCAATTGGCTGCCCAGGCAATGTGTCTCGAAGAAATGTATGGCATTCATATTCCATACGGTGCATTGTATTATGATGAAGTAAAACATAGAGAAACGGTCTCTATTTCAGAGTCATTAAGAAGTACGACTATTCAATGTGCCAGGCAGATGCACGAGGTCTTTAAAAGCGGTATCTTGCCAAAAGCAAACAAACAGCATCATTGCAAGAATTGTTCTTTGGTAAATATCTGTATGCCGGAAATGAGTGATTGCACTCAAGTGTCAACCTATTTAAACAAGAATCTATATGAGGATATTACTTAATACATTATACGTGACCACGCCTGAAGCCTATCTAAGTAAAGATGGGTTAAATGTTGTGGTATCTGTGAAGCAAAACGAGATATTCCGTATTCCTATCCATAATATAGAGCAGATAGTTACTTTTGGTTATATGGGGGCAAGTCCAGGGCTTATGAAGTTGTGTGCAGATAACAATGTGTCCCTCACTTTCCTCTCTCCGCAAGGTCGGTACATCAGTCGCTCTCAAGGACCTACAAGGGGAAATGTCTTGTTGAGAAAAACGCAATACAAGAATTCCGATGATCCAAATTATGCTCTTCATCTTTGCAAGCTGTTCATAGGGGGTAAGATTCAAAATTATCGCAACATTTTGCGCCGTTTCATCAGAGACAATGGAAATGATGAAGCCATAGAAAAAGCTGCGAATGAATTGTTGCGTTGTAAACATAAGGTGCTGAATGCTGATTCTATAGATAGCGTGAGAGGAATAGAAGGAGAAGCTGCCTCCTGTTACTTTGGCGTTTTCTCTCATCTTCTCCTTTGCCAGAAAGAAGATTTTGTTTTTGAAGGGCGCAATCGACGACCACCAAAAGATGCTGTCAATGCAATGCTTTCTTTTATTTATACGCTGATAGCTAATGATATGACATCGGCTTTAGAAACAGTCGGGTTAGACCCATACGTTGGCTTTTTGCATACATTACGCCCAGGTAGAGCTTCGTTGGCATTGGATATGATGGAAGAACTTCGTGCTTATCTTGGCGACAGACTGGTATTATCGTTGATTAATAGAAAGCAAATCACCAAAAGAGATTTCATTAAGCAAGGGGAGGAAGGAATTGTAATGACGGATTCTGGTCGAAAGACTATTCTCACGGCTTGGCAGAGTCGAAAGAAAGAGCAGATTACCCATCCTTATTTGAACGAAAAGGTAAGTATCGGTCTTCTTCCTTATATTCAGGCTACATTGTTGGCAAGGTTCATTCGTATAGATATTGATGATTACCCAGTATTCTTAATTAAGTAGGTTATGTTTGTATTGATTACTTATGATGTGAATATCACATCGCCACATGGTGCCAAGTGTTTGCGTAATGTTGCACGGGCATGTATGAATTATGGAAAGCGTGTTCAAAACTCTGTTTTTGAGTGTATTTTGACGGAATCCCAGTTTATTACGTTGAGGAATCAATTGGATGGTATTATAGATTCTGAGCAAGATAGCATAAGGTTTTATATGTTGGGGAAGAATTGGAAGAATAAGGTAGAAACTTTAGGTAAGGATATGGGTGTTGATTTCACTGGTGAATTAATCATCTGATATATGAGAATGCGAACCTATAGGATTGCATAAATTGCTGTGAGGTTCGCACCTTTTGTGTATCAAGACTTTATAAAAATTCCAAGGATTTAATAACTTTAAATGTTATTGTTTGGTTAATATTCGCAAAATGACTACTTTTGTATATTAATATTCTGTATTTTGCAGAATATGCAGTCGCACCCCTCGTGGGTGCGTGGATTGAAACCGTGTTGCGCACACAGAGAAATGGACAGACAGAGGTCGCACCCCTCGTGGGTGCGTGGATTGAAACACCCTTGAAGAACTCATCCGCTCAACAACTGCGAGTCGCACCCCTCGTGGGTGCGTGGATTGAAACCAGTACGAAGTTGGAAAAGAGTATGAAATGGACGGTCGCACCCCTCGTGGGTGCGTGGATTGAAACTTACGAGATTAATATGTTTTATCGTAACGGTGGGTCGCACCCCTCGTGGGTGCGTGGATTGAAACATAAGTCAATTTAGCACCATTAACCGCAGCATCACGTCGCACCCCTCGTGGGTGCGTGGATTGAAACTTTGTATGGTCTTGACCGTTTTACATTGCCGTCTGTCGCACCCCTCGTGGGTGCGTGGATTGAAACACTCATATTTTTTTAGTTTAAGAGGGCAGGGTGTGTCGCACCCCTCGTGGGTGCGTGGATTGAAACACAGCAGTGGAAGGAGTTCTGATAACTAGTCCTGTCGCACCCCTCGTGGGTGCGTGGATTGAAACTCAAGGATGCTGACAAACTGGACTCCGCAGTAAAGTCGCACCCCTCGTGGGTGCGTGGATTGAAACATAATAAGATAGAAAGAAATGAGAAAGAGAGAACGTCGCACCCCTCGTGGGTGCGTGGATTGAAACATTGAACTTGTCGATTACCTCCAAGGCGCGGAGCGTCGCACCCCTCGTGGGTGCGTGGATTGAAACACTCGGCTTGAACGTTATTTTTTGTTTCGCCATGTCGCACCCCTCGTGGGTGCGTGGATTGAGACTTGAATTTGTAACCGCTGAAACGAGGAACAAAACGTCGCACCCCTCGTGGGTGCGTGGATTGAAACACATATACACTTATCATCTTTGTATGATAATATGATACTTCCGCTGCTGTACATTTGCTTTTTAAAAGGCACTATTGTACTCTTCGCTGGGCATATTTGTGCCATAAGTAGGCATTTTTATAGCATCAGTTTTTATAAAAATGGATTACGCAAATACCCTTCACCTTGTTATCATTTTCAGATTTCGGCTGATGTATAGGAACAAAACTCATGCTTCTATTAAATAGAAGTACAGTTTTGGTACTTTGTAGGGATTTTCCTTTTACAATTAGGGAATTATCCCCATGTTTAAACAATGGAAAGGAGTATCTTTGCATAAGATAAGCTGCACGTCAGCAAATGGAGAAGTTAAAGAAGTTATAACTTCTGAACTTGAGAAATTCTATAAACACCAACCTTCAAAAACAGTAAAGACAATGAAGAGAAATGAAGTAATGGCAATTATCGCCACCAGCCTGATGCTCTTTGCCTTATGCCTCTCGGCTTCGGCTAAAGACAGAAACGAGAAAGTGATCAACTACAGTACAAGAATTGACGATGACAACAACCGCAAACCAACGGTTACGGTTTGTCCGGAACGTCCTACCCCACCAACTCTCGGTCCGGCATTCTGTCCCGAAGAGGGAACACGCTATGGCTACAGTCTCAGCAACCAAAGCTTCTCCATACTATATAATAAAGTGAAGAAAGCATCATTCGATGACAACAAGTTCGACCTGATAGAGGTCGCCAGCTTAGGATGCTACTACTCCTGCTCACAGGCTGTCAGACTGATGAAGATTTTCACCTTTGACGACGAACGGCTGAAAGCGCTCTCCATGATGGCACCCCACATCGTTGATCCTCAGAATGCGACCGACATCTATAAACTGTTCAGCTTTGACAGCGATAAGGAAAAGGCTGGAGAAATCATGAGAAAGTGTAAATAATTGTTCCCCCCTCACGACCCTACTCCATCGTGGAAATCGTGACATCAGAGAAATCATTCATATAGTCGAGCATACAAAGGGTATGGAAACCGCGTTTCGCCTTCAGTTCCATGCTCACCTCCAAAAACTCGCCCTTGGACGTGCGACGGTCTTTCAATTCATAAGAATGGATCTCTACATTGTCTTGTTTCAGACTCTTGATGAGCTGCTTCACACTATCTATCGAGGGAGCCGAAAAGGACAACTCGATCGTGGTGGTTCCCAACTGTGGTATCAGATAGTTGAGCACCTCAAGTCCCAGGAGCACCATCGCGGTCGTGATGACGGCGGCGACAAACATGCCCGTTCCGCAAGCCAGACCTATGGCTGCTGTCACCCATAAGCCGGCAGCGGTGGTGAGTCCTCTCACCACATTCTTCTGGAAGATGATGGTTCCTGCACCTAAGAAGCCAATGCCCGACACCACCTGGGCTGCTACACGGGAAGAGTCTTTCAGGTCGACACCAAAACCATATTGCGACACCACACAGAAGAGGGCACTTCCCAAGGCTACCAGGAAATGGGTGCGAAAGCCTGCCTCCTTGGCACGATACTCACGCTCTATACCTATCGCTCCGCCCAAGACCATAGCCAACGTCAGCCTTACCATCAGTTCCATATAAGTTGCATCCATAGTTGTATTTTTTTGTAATTTGCTGCCAAATATAAGCAAAAATTACGGGAAAACAACTTCCATCTGCCACTTTTTTACCCGACAAGCACATTTTTTCTCTTTATTTGCCATTTCAACGCTACTTTCTTGCGAAAATTGACTTTTTATTTGTATTTTTGCAAGCAGACAGAAAAGATTAATAAATTACTGAACTTTCGCATGAGGTTCAAGTACGGGCTGAAGGCCCAAAAGCTCC
>ENA-OPCK01001086-OPCK01001086.1-human-gut-metagenome-genome-assembly--contig:-NODE-1086-length-11100-cov-4.529742_pt1 | contig 11100 bp, 11 predicted proteins | sample MGYA00241249_ERZ501478 | MGnify/ENA primary metagenome ERZ501478 (study PRJEB25962, sample SAMEA2042629) | human gut metagenome | biome: human gut; feature: human-associated habitat; material: faeces...
AGGTTAAGAGAATGCCACCGACTGAATGTATAGTGTTTTTTGAGTCGAGACCGCCAATATATGATACAAAAGCCATACCATTTGACAAGCCAGAATATGGGTTTGTTGCTGCGGACTGGCTCAAAGACAGGTATAAAGCGGCATTGTCACTGGGTGATTATGAGCATCCTGTAGAGACGATATATGATCCTGAAAACTTTAAGTATATAACTCTTTCAAGGGAAAAAAGTCTGGAGATTGTATCAGATCAAAACGAAATCAAGAGACTGAAAGAACTGGCAAAGAATGATCCATCAATATATGAACTGACAGTTGATGAAAGAGATCTGCTTTATCTGTCATTTGGGGATGAAAAGAAAACAATGGATGAAATAGAAAAAATATACAGGCAGACAGTTCAAAGTGCAGATGAGGATTTAGAACGCATAAAAGGTCTTGCACTGCTTCACAATGTTGATATTGCTGCGCTTGGACTTGGAGAAGAAAAGCAGACAGACAAGACAGAATGGAAAGCTGACAGCTTTACGGATTTTGTTGCACTGTACTGGGATGAGCTACAGCAGGCAGAACAGGAGATACTTCTGATGGCAATGGATGATGGTCTTTTGGACGATCAGCTCATCAGGGTTGGAATGTCTGATCTGACAGAAATGGATAACATAAGGCGGGCATTTATATTGAAGAATAAGGAGTGATTTCATGAACATAAAAGTTAATATGCGAGCAGATATAGATGGTTTTGATAAAAAGAAATCCACAGTTGCTTCAGGCTGGGTAGAGATTGAGGGAATATTTAAGTTTCCTGTATCCGTAAGGAGTTACCATGATGCGGACAAAGGAAAGGATATGATGTTTGTATCATACCCACAGAGGCATGATGGCGATAAGTATGTAGGTGTGGTCTATCCTACGGATAGAAATGTAAGACAGGAGATAGATAAGGCGGTGTTGGATGCAACCAGAGAAAAGCTGTTTGCGGAACTTGTTCCAAATGTACAAATAGATGATATACGGATAACACCACTTAATGCAAAGGAAGGTGCTGTTATAAAAAATGTAGGGATTGCTACTGTGAAAATGTATGGCTTAACTATAAATGGAATAATGATCAGAGAGGGGAGAAAAGGCTTGTTTGTTCAAATGCCGCAGTATCAGTCCCGGGGACAGTACAGAGATACTGTTTATGGCATTACAACAGCTATACAGCATAAAATAGAGGATACTGTATTGGAGAGATATCAGGCTATAAAAAAACAACAGGAACAGCAGTATACACAACAGCAAAAAATACAGGTGGGAAGTGATGAAACTGTTGTATTAAATCCACAAATGCTGCAGGAAATGCAGAATATGAGCCAGCAGGAACAAATGATGAGAGAAAATCAGCAGATAAGCCAACAGGAAGCTCAGAACAGGGAAAGACAGGCTCAACAGGAGCGGCAGAGACAGGAACAGCAAAGGCAGGAGCAACAAGAACAGGAGCGGCAGAGACAGGAGCAACAGAAACATGAAAATCCTGATAAAAAGGAATTATGGCATCTGCTTAATATGGCAGGAGCTGTTATCGAGGAACAACAGCTTGAGGATATTTATGCTATTCCACGTAGTAAGGATGCATATCTTAACTATCTTGAGATGGTTCGCAGTGAATATGTTAAACAGGGCGAGAAGCTTACAGACAGTGAAGCACTTACAAGGAATGATATACAGATAGCTTACCTTAATAAAGCCATAAGCAATATTGAACAGATACGAGTTTCAATGATGGATGAAGTATATGAGCGGCAGGAGGCAACGCAGCAGACAACGCAACCACAGCAGATATATAGTAATGAAGAGGCAATAAGTGTTATGGAGCTTAATTTTGCTCAGAATAATAAGGAGGGAATACGCTTTGTGGCGAAAAACTCAAAGCTGAATATTGATAATCCAATTATTGTCGGCAAATATATAAGGGCACAGAGTTTTACAATCGAAAATGGCAACGACAAGGTATTTGCGCGTTTCCAGAATGAGCTGAATGGCATGGAGCACATGAGAACCGGTCCACTGCTTATCCGTCAGCAGATAGTCATGCAGGTATTCAAGGACGGAGTACCACAGCCACCATATTTATATGCATCATTTAGAGCTGATAACATGAATGATGCATTAGAGAACTACAACCAGTGCGTAAACACATGGGCAAATCTGACCAATCAAAGATTAAGTGAATTAATGAAAATCTCTAATGTAAAGAAGCAGGAAATGCGGGCACCTAAAATATAGAAGAACATGAATTGAGGTATGGAGCGTAAGAAACTTCATACCTCTTTTTTGCTGTTAATATTGCATATAGAAAAAATATAATATTGTATATTCTGCATATGGGAATAAGGAAATATATGAGATATACTTGTATGACATATTTTGAGATTTGAATAGGGGGATTTAATGGGAAGAATATTTAAGCAACTAACAATAACGGACAGACGTAAAATTGAAAAAATGCTTGCAGAGGAAATGCCGGCTAAATATATAGCAGATAAATTGAGAGTGAATGTAAGCACGGTTTATAGAGAACTTAAGAGGGGCAGATACGTGCACAGAAATTCGGACTGGACAGAAGAGGTAAGATATAGCGCGGATATTGCTGAAGGAAGATATCAGGAAAATCTTAAGGCTAAGGGTCCTGCTCTAAAGATAGGAAAAGATATAGCATTAGCAAACTATATCGAAGAAAAGATAGCAGACGAGGGTTACAGCCCTGAAGCAGTACTTCTGGACATTAAACGTCAGCAGATGGAATTTAGTGTTACTCTTACGAAGCCTACATTATATAAGTACATATACGATGGCATATTTTTACGAGTTTCCTCGGATAATCTTGTTATCAAACGTAAAAAGAAAAGATATCATAAGATTAAACGTAAGCCTAAAAGAGCTGCGGCAGGAACCAGTATTGAAAAGCGTCCGGATGATATAGATAGCAGAGAAGAGTTTGGACACTGGGAAATGGACTCAGTACTAGGGAAAAGGGGAAAATCGAAAAATGCATTAGTAGTGCTTACTGAACGTAAGACAAGGCATGAGAAGATCTTCAAAGTAAAAGATCATACTGCGGAGTCTGTTGTAAAATGTATCAATAGTCTGGAACGCAAGTGGGGTAAGCTCTTTCCTAAGATTTTTAAGACTATTACAGTTGATAACGGAACAGAGTTTTCTGACTGTAAAGGAATTGAGAAAACAGATGATAACGGAAAAAACGGACGTACAAAAGTATATTATTGTCATCCATATTGTAGCGCAGAACGTGGATCAAACGAAAATCAGAACAGAATGATCAGACGTCATATCCCCAAGGGGACTAACTTCGATAAAAAATCTAAAAAGGAGATCCAGAAAATAGAAGATTGGATCAATAACTATCCAAGACCAATGTTTGGTGGTAAATCATCCCAAGATTTATATAATGAAGAAATCAAGAAAATAATTTAATGAGTGGAACTGAATATTGTATTTTTAATCCAGCTATATGTAGGTGGATTTGTTGTTGTGGGAAAATTGGATATATGAATGTTTAAATATGCACTTTATGATATGAAAATGCATATTTAAAATTTTGAAAAATTGTTGCATTAAATACTTGACAATTCAAAAATGAGACAGTAGTAAAAATGATTTTGTATTTTGCATGAATATATGGTAAAGTAGTAAATGTATGCGTAATGTAATTATGTATGCATTTAGACTTACAATAGGAAAGATGATAGAAATGAGTTTTTTAGACAATTATAAAAGAGTGGTAATAAAGATAGGTTCATCGACGCTGACACATGCAGAGACGGGAAGCCTCAATTTTTCAAAGATGGAGCGTCTGGTGCGCTCGATATGTGATTACAGAAACAGCGGTATGGATGTGTGCCTCGTAAGTTCCGGCGCTATCGCGGTTGGACGTGATGTGATAGGCATAAAGGAGCGCCCGAGCGACATTTCAATAAAGCAGGCATGCGCCGCAGTGGGACAGGGCAGGCTGATGATGACATATCAGAAGCTTTTTTCCGAGTATAATCAGAATTCCGGACAGGTGCTCATGACAAAAAATACCATAGTCAATCCTGTTTCCAGACGCAATGTTATGAATACATTTGAGGAGCTTTTTGATCTGAACGTGGTGCCTATTGTCAATGAAAATGATACGGTAAGCACATACGAGATGCAGTTTGGTGACAATGATACGCTGTCTGCTATTGTTACATCAATCACGAAGGCTGATCTGCTCATACTGCTATCTGATATAGACGGACTGTATTCCGACGATCCTCATGACAATCCGGATGCAAAGCTTATCAGAGAGGTTGATACGCTTGACAGGAGAATACTTGGCATGGCAAAGTCATCAACCGGCAGCGATGTCGGAACCGGCGGCATGGCGACAAAGCTTACAGCGGCAAAGATTGCCACATATTCCGGTGCCGATATGATTATCGCAAACGGCGGCAATATGGGGATTTTATATGACATTATGAATGACAGATATACAGGAACACTTTTCCACAGGGCAAAGGATACAGAGTTTGTGCTTGCGGATTATATACAAAGAGAGATGGCACCTACATCTACAGGCGGCCAGTAATCAGCTATAAATTTGAAATCAGGAGAGTGCTATGACACAGGAAAAAATACAGCGAATCAATGAGCTTTACAGAAAGTCACAGGCAGAGGGACTTTCTGAGGCAGAGAAAAAGGAGCAGGATCTTTTGCGCAAGGAGTATATAGCAAACGTGAAGAAGAATTTAAGAAACCAGCTCAACAATATCGATATGGTAAACGATGACGGTTCGGTTGAGAACCTCGGCGAGAAATATGGAAACAAAAAAAGAAATTCGTAGCTGGCTTAAAAAGCAAAGAGGCTTTCTGGGTGCTGATGAGTGCCTCGGTATGAGCCATGAAATTTATAAAAGGCTCATAGCTTTAGAGCTCGACAGGGAATATGACAACATACTTTTGTATTCAGCTATCAGAAATGAAGTGAATACTGATGAGTATTTTACCTATTTAATAAACAAAGCAAAAAGGATATATTATCCGAGGGTTTCGGGCAATACAATGTCCTTTTACAGGGTAAGAAGCCTTGATGAGCTTAATTGTGGTTCGTTTAATATTAAAGAGCCTGATATGACGAAGGAGTATACGCAGGCGGATGGCAGGGCGCTTATGATAGTGCCGGGGCTTGCATTTTCGGATACCGGCTACAGAATCGGCTATGGAAAGGGCTTTTATGACAGATATTTATCGTCTTTTACAAAAAGAGACACTGTTATGGCAGTTGGAGTGGGCTACGATTTCCAGTTACTTAGCAGCATGACGTTTGAAGATGAATATGACGTACCCTTAGATGGGGTGATAACAGATAAGAGAGAGGTGTTTATTGATGAATGATTTAGAAAAAATTTGTGCGGATGCATACGAGGCCAGAGTAAAGATAGGAACACTGGATACGGATATCAAGAATAAAGTATTAAATGATGCAGCGGACAATCTGCTTAAGGCAGAAAAAGAAATCCTTGAGGCAAACAAAAGGGATGTGGCCACAGCAGAGGAAAATATGAAGGCAAAGAGTATGATTGACAGGCTCTCGCTTGACCATGACAGGCTCCTTGGCATGGCTGACGGACTCAGACAGATAGCAAAGCTGGCAGACCCAATTGGGGAAGTGATGTCTATGGCAAAGCGTCCTAATGGCCTTATTATCGGAAAAAGAAGAGTTGCAATCGGTGTTGTTGGAATCATTTTTGAGGCTCGCCCAAATGTCACATCAGATGCTTTTGGTCTATGTTTTAAGACAGGCAACTGTGTCATATTGAAGGGTGGAAGTGATGCGATAAATACCAATATCGCAATAGTTAAGGCTTTAAAAAAGGCTTTAACGGACAATTTGGTTTCTGCTGCTGCACTTGCACTTATTGAGTCAACAGACAGAGAGACAACAAATGCGTTTATGAAGATGGATCAGTATGTGGATGTGCTCATACCAAGAGGTGGTGCAGGACTCATCCAAAATGTTGTCAAAAATGCTACAATTCCTGTCATCCAGACCGGTACAGGCAACTGCCATGTATATGTGGACAAGGATGCAGACTTTGATATGGCTGTTAATATTATTAACAATGCAAAGACACAAAGAATCAGTGTCTGCAATGCATGTGAGTCGATTGTAGTACACAGTGCCATAGCAGAGGAGTTTCTGCCAAAGCTGTACGATAAGCTAAGAGAGCATCATGTACAGCTGCACTGTGATGAAAGAGCGCAGGCAATTCTTGCCGGAAGAGATGATGTGACAGAGGCCACTGCCGATGACTGGGGTATGGAGTATCTTGATTACATTATGTCTGTAAAGATTGTTGACAGCATTGATGAGGCAATCGAGCATATCAACAGATACAACACATCACATTCAGAGGCAATCATCACAAATGATTATGACAACGCACAGAAGTTCTTAAATGAGATAGATGCTGCATGCGTTTATGTAAATGCCTCAACCAGATTTTCTGATGGAAATGAATTCGGCTTTGGAGCTGAGATAGGAATCAGCACACAGAAGCTTCACGCAAGGGGACCTATGGGGCTTGAAGCACTGACTAGCTACAAATATATTATTTACGGCAGTGGTCAGATCAGGGAATAGTCAGGTAAAGTATCATAGAATTAATTTGAGAGGAAATATAATATAACATGAGCTACGATATAGATATAACAAAGACACCACCGGCACATGAGCCTGAGAGGCAGTATTACTACATGGCAAAGGCAAAGGATTTTGTTGAAAAGAAATCTAAAGAAATCGGCCGTCCTATGACTTATTTTGTAAAGACCTTCGGGTGTCAGATGAATGCGCGCGACTCAGAAAAGCTTGTCGGAATACTCGAGCAGATAGGCTACGTGGAAGGAACTGATGAGCACTCTGATTTTATTGTATACAACACCTGTACCGTACGTGAGAATGCCAATAATAAGGTGTATGGCAGGCTTGGATATCTGCAGAATTACAAGAAAAAGAATCCTCTGATGAAGATTGCTCTCTGCGGATGCATGATGCAGGAGCCGGAGGTTGTTGAAAATATCAAAAAGCACTATAAGTTTGTAGATATCGTATTTGGAACCCACAATATATTCAAGTTTGCAGAGATTTTGTGCAACAATATCGAGTCTGGCTCACAGGTGATTGACATATGGAAGGATACCAATCAGATTGTCGAAGATCTGCCGGTGAAGAGAAAGTTCTCTTTCAAATCAGGTGTCAATATCATGTTTGGCTGCAACAATTTCTGCAGCTACTGTATCGTGCCATACGTAAGAGGTCGTGAGAGAAGCAGGGAGCCTAAGGATATCATAAGAGAGATAGAAAAGCTTGTTGCAGACGGAGTGTGCGAGATAATGCTTCTCGGACAGAATGTCAACTCATACGGTAAAACTCTTGACAATCCTATAACCTTTGCAGAGCTTCTTCGCGAGGTCAATAAGATTGAGGGACTTAAGAGGATTCGTTTTATGACATCTCATCCAAAGGATTTATCCGATGACCTGATTATGGCGATAAAGGAGTGCGACAAGGTGTGCAAGCATATGCATCTGCCGCTTCAGTCAGGTAGCTCAAGGGTGCTTAAGGAGATGAACAGGCACTATGACAAGGAAAAATATCTCGACGAGGTAAAGAGACTTCGTGAGCAGATTCCTGATATTGCAATTACAACTGATATCATTGTGGGCTTCCCGGGAGAGACTGAGGAGGATTTCCTTGAGACAATGGATGTTGTCAAGCAGGTCAGATATGACAGTGCTTTTACATTTATTTACTCAAAGAGAACAGGCACACGCGCAGCCACAATGGAGAATCAGGTGCCGGATGATGTGGTTAAGGACAGGTTTGACAGGCTCTTAAAGGAGGTTCAGACTATCTCATCAGAAAAGGCAAAATGCTATGAGGGCAAAGTGGTGCCGGTACTTGCAGAGGAAATGGATGACCAGAAGGACGGCTATGTGACCGGACGTATGGACAATAATTCAATCGTACATTTTCCGGGTACCGAGGATATGATTGGAAATATCTACAATGTGAAGCTTGATGAGTGCAGAGGTTTCTACTATATGGGAGAGATAAAAGAGGATGCGTAAGCGTTTTGGCAGAAATGATATAATCCTGATATCGGTTATTGTAATTATCTCTGTCGCTCTGCTTCTTATATGGAAGCTTGTATATTTAAAGGGGCAGGATACGGATAGCGATGCATGTGTCGAGGTGACTATCGATGGAAGGGCCTATGGCACATATCCGCTTTCAAAGGATGATACAATTGAGATAAAAAACGGCGATGGCGATGTTACTAACACCCTTGTCATAAAGGGTGGTGTGGCGGATATGACCTCTGCCGACTGTCCGGATCATCTGTGTGTGAAGCAGAAGGCGATATCAAAGGAGGGAGAGTCGATTATCTGTCTGCCGAATAAGGTTGTTGTGACGGTAAAAAGCGACATGAAATCCGATATAGATTCGATATCCAAGTGATACCCGAACATTTTTATAGAAAGAATGAGATAAATGAAAACCAGAAAGATTGCATATCTTGGTATGCTTATGGCACTGGCACTGGTGCTAAGCTATGTTGAGTCACTTATACCGTTTGCGGTAGGCATACCGGGAGTAAAGCTGGGGCTTACAAATATAGTGACTGTAATCATGCTTTATATAGCATCACCCATGGAGACGTTTCTGCTATGTGCATTCCGTGCGGTACTTTCAGGCTTTATGTTTGGAAATGCATTCAGCATCATATATTCACTGGCAGGCTGTATACTAAGCTTTATCGTTATGTACCTGCTAAAGAAATCAGATAAATTCAGCTCGGTTTCAATAAGCCTGGTCGGTGGAGTGTGTCACAATATAGGACAGATAATAGTTGCGGCTATAGTTTTGTCAACCTACAGCGTAGTGTATTATATTCCGGTGCTTCTTGTGGCAGGATGCATCACGGGACTTGTGATTGGAATAGTAGCTTCACAGGTGCTTTTAAGAATTTCTGACAGCTTTCATGTATAGTTTTAATGGGCTGTAATCTACGTATATTTAATAACAAAAGGAGATGCTGCTGTTTTTATGCCTGTGTGTCAGGCTACAGTCGAAACAGTAACAAATGGATTCAATGTATGCATATATAAAAGGAGAGCTTGCAGAAAAAAATATAGACAGCATTGTAGTGGAGGCAGCAGGTGTAGGCTATCTCATTTACATACCGACGCAGTATTTTGATATGCTGCCCGACGAGGGAGAGGATGTAAAAATTTACACCTACCTATGTGTCAGGGAGGATGCCATGATACTTTACGGTTTTTTGAGCAAGGATGATCTTGAAATCTTTAAGCTGCTGATTACGGTCAGCGGAATCGGACCAAAGGGCGGCCTTGCGATTTTGTCAACTCTGCCTGCCGATGATTTACGTTTTGCGATTCTATCGGGCGACTCAAAGGCTATATCAAAGGCACCGGGAATAGGTGCAAAGACGGCTCAGAGAGTGATACTTGATTTAAAGGACAAGCTGTCGCTTGAGGATGCATTTGAAAAGAAGCTTGAGAATCAGACTTCCGGTGCTGCTGTATCCATGAACAGCACTGTGAAAAATGATGCTGTCATGGCGCTCAATGCGCTTGGATACTCATCTACTGAGAGTCTTAAGGCAGTGTCCAAGGTTGATATCACAGAGGATATGGATGTAGAGGATGTGCTGAAGCTTGCGCTCAAAAATATGGGCTGATTGATAAAAGCTGTAAGCTTAAAACAGAAACGGGGAACAAAACGTGAAAAGAGTAATTTCCACACAATTGCAGGAAGAGGACATAAAGATAGAGAAATCCCTGCGTCCTATGTATTTTGATGACTATATCGGTCAGCAGAAGATAAAGGACAATTTAAAAATATATATTGAAGCCGCAAAATCAAGGGGCGAAGCGCTTGATCATGTGCTGTTTTACGGACCACCGGGGCTTGGAAAGACAACGCTTGCTGGAATCATTGCAAATGAGATGGGTACAAAGATAAAGGTGACCTCCGGTCCTGCAATAGGTAAGCCGGGAGAGATGGCAGCCATACTCAACGGACTTTCTGAGGGAGATATACTGTTTGTCGATGAGATTCACAGATTAAACCGTCAGGTGGAGGAGGTGCTCTATCCTGCCATGGAGGATTACGCCATTGATATCATGATTGGTAAGGGCGAGTCTGCAAAGTCAATCAGATTTAACCTGCCAAAATTCACCCTTGTAGGTGCAACAACGAGGGCGGGCATGCTGTCAGCGCCTCTTCGCGACAGGTTTGGCGTGGTAAATCACATGGAGTTTTACACTGTCGATGAGCTAAAGCATATTATCGTCAATTCCGCAAAGGTGCTTGGAGTTGAGATAGATGACAAGGGAGCCTACGAGATGGCGTGTCGTTCAAGGGGTACCCCAAGACTTGCAAACAGACTGCTAAAGCGTGTCAGGGATTTTGCGCAGGTCAAGTATGACGGCAAAATCACCTATGATGTGGCAAGCTTTGCGCTGGACCTTTTGGAGGTGGACAAGTACGGACTGGATTTGAATGACAGAAATATACTTCTCACCATCATTGACAAGTTTGCGGGAGGACCGGTAGGTCTTGATACGCTTGCGGCGGCAATAGGTGAGGATGCCGGAACCATTGAGGATGTTTACGAGCCGTATCTGGTGAAGAACGGCTTCATAAACCGCACACCAAAGGGACGTGTGGCAACAGAACTAGCCTTTGAGCATTTTGAGAGAAAAAAGGCTTAAAGTTGCAATTTATATCTATAAGGCATATAATAATTAAGTATTTGATATTGAAATTGATATTAATATTAATATAGCTGGTTTGAATAAATGTGAAAACGGAGGATGATTAAATGTCTGCAAAAACAAATGCCGAGGTGGTAATAGACGGAAAGGTTTACACACTGTCAGGATATGAGAATGAGGAATACTTACAGAAGGTTGCGGCATACATCAACAACAAGATTGCAGAGTTTGATGATATGGATGAGTATAAGCATCTTCCGGGCAATATGA
>ENA-OPCK01001090-OPCK01001090.1-human-gut-metagenome-genome-assembly--contig:-NODE-1090-length-11078-cov-2.205117_pt1 | contig 11078 bp, 9 predicted proteins | sample MGYA00241249_ERZ501478 | MGnify/ENA primary metagenome ERZ501478 (study PRJEB25962, sample SAMEA2042629) | human gut metagenome | biome: human gut; feature: human-associated habitat; material: faeces...
TGCGGGCAAATGCATATCGAGTAAACCATAATGTTACCTGTTATGGATATTCATTTGAACTTGACCGTGCCGGTAAATTTGATGTGGAACGTGCGCGTGCGCAGGAGGTTCCGATGCAGATCTGGAATACATTGCAGAAGGGCATGACGATAGAAGTGGACGGCAGGCTCTATACACCGGATATGGTTATGGGTGCACCAAGAAAAGGTCTGAAAGTGACGTATTGTACAGACAGCCGTCCGCTGGATACCATTGTAAACGCTGCAAAAGAATCGGATTTATTTATCTGTGAAGGCATGTATGCAGAAAAAGAAAAGTTAAATAAGGCAAAACAGTACAAACATATGACGTTTTATGAGGCCGCAGATATGGCGAAGCGTGCAGAAGTTAAAGAACTGTGGCTGACCCATTTTTCTCCGTCTCTGGTAAGGGCGGAGGATTATATGCCACAGGTGCGGGATATTTTCGCAAATGCATACCTTGGCAAAGATGGAAAGAGTGTGGAATTAACATTTGAGGAGGAATAGGCGTATGAAGAAAGTTGGGATTACCGTTGCAGCAGCAGTATGTGTTGTTTTATTGTGCGTGGGATTTTATTTCATGAAAAACAGCGATGGTTCACAGGCATCGAAAGAAAATCTGACGGTGGTTCAGAGAATCAATGAAAAAAATCTGACGGATGATTATCCGAAAACTCCGCGCGCAGTGATTAAACTGTATAACCAGATCATTACCAGTTATTATTCCGGAAATTATACGGATGATGCGCAGAAAGATATGGTACTGGACACCATCACGGTGATAGCACAGACAATAAAGAGCACAGGCAATTAATGCCTGTGCTCGTTCTGCATCAGATCCAGAAAATATAAGGTCTGGGTCATATTCATGTATGGCACCAGCCACAGAGTTCCGATACCGAAGCTCAGCAAACACAGAAATCCCAGCGGCAGGAAACTCATTTGTAAGCAGAACAGCTCCCATTTATGTCCCTTCATAATGCGGAAGCTTAATTTCATCAGTTCCATAGCGCTATACTGGGGAAAATCCAACAGTAAATAGTAAGCCTGGGATAAACCAAGGGATAACGGAATATAGATACACATACCGATGACCATAAGCACAATGCACAGGATTGCCATGGTTATGGCGTCAAAGCCCTTCCCTGACCGCAGGAGAAAATAGCAGATATCAAAAGGAAGTGTACATGCCGTATTCAGCAGGATCAGTACTGCGGAGATCCCAAGCGATTTTTTGAATAAGTATTTGAAGCCGTAGAATAGATTGGCGGTTACAGCAGGCCTGTTGCAGGCAGTATTCAGATAGAATAATGTAATGCCGGTCTGAAACACTCCGGCAAAGATCGACAATAAAGTCGTAGTCGCCGTCAAAAGCAGATATTCCGTCAGAGATGTCTCTGCGCTTCCGCCCATAATTGTCCGTACGGTAAGGATCATAGTGAAGGTCATGCTGACGGCAAAGGTGAGGGAAAATACGATCAGACTTCGGCTGATGGACAGCAGGATGGCATTGCCGTAATGCCCTGCCATCTGATCTCTGGCTTTTTCTTTGAGTTGGGCTCTGGATGCATATTGTATCATAGAAATCCTCTTTTCTTTTTATTATTTCGTAACCACAGAATCCATCGGAAAATATCGGCATGTCTTACAGGTACGACTGCCAGAATCCTTCCATATCGACACCGTACATCTGCTGGTACATCTGATCCAGCATATTCCTATAAGAAGGATCGGTAAATACCGTGACAATGCTGCTGATCGTGATGAAGATACCGAGTGCCAGTCCCACACAGGACAGCCAGATCCCGGCAACACACATACTGCTCATACGCTGTCCCTTTTTTCTGGTAAGCATTGCAAAGAGAATGCCAAGAGCACCGGCAGGGATGGACAGCAGTCCTGTGCAGCATAATACCAGGGAACAGATGCCGCAGACCATAGAAGCGATCGATAACCCTCTGTATTTCGGATCGATCTGCGGTATATTTTGATTCATTTCGTTATTCTGATTCTGATAATAATCCATAGAAAGCCTCATTTCCGGGCGGCATGTGGTGAATTTGTCTGCCGCGCTTATATTAAGTACTGTACCATTTTTTCCTGTAATAAGCAAATGAAATAAAAATGAAAAGATTGAGAAAACTTCTGATTTCCAGTATAATATACCCATGCGCAAAACAAAATGGCAACAGGCCATCAGGAGGAACTATGGATATTATACAGAAAATCAAAGAAGAACTTCAGGTAGAAAAATGGCAGGTGGAAGCTGCGGTGAAGCTGATCGATGAGGGAAATACCATCCCTTTCATCTCCCGTTATCGTAAGGAGGTCACCGGATCTCTGAACGACGAGCAGCTGCGTAATCTCGATGAGAGACTGACCTATCTGAGAAGTCTGGAAGATAAAAAGGAGCAGGTGCTGAAGAGCATCGAGGAACAGGGAAAACTTACCGATGACTTAAAGGAGAAGATTCTGGCAGCTCAGACGCTGGTAGTGGTAGAGGATCTGTACCGACCCTATCGACCCAAGAGAAAGACCCGTGCCAGTATTGCAAAGGAGAAGGGGCTGGAACCTCTGGCAGAATACATTCTGCGCCAGGAGGCAACAGAACCGTTGCTTAACGAGGCGGCCAAGTATGTTTCCGAAGAAAAAGAAGTAAAGACTCCGGAGGAAGCATTGCAGGGAGCACAGGATATTATTGCCGAGATGATCTCCGACGATGCGGATCATCGTCTTTACATCCGTAATATCACCGTAGAGGAAGGTATTGTGAGCAGTACTGCGAAGGATGAGAAGGCTCAGAGCGTCTACGAGATGTATTACAATTTTGAAGAGCCTGTGAAGAAGATTGCAGGTCACAGAGTACTGGCATTGAACCGTGGAGAGGCAGAGAAAATCCTGACAGTAAAAGTAGAAGTGCCGGAAGAACAGATTAAAGTCAATGCACCGGAGGAACGTATTCTGCGTTATCTGGAGAAAAAGCTGATCACGAAGGAAAATGAGTATACCACACCGGTAATCTGTGCTGCAGTGGAAGACAGCTATGATCGTTTAATAGCACCCGCTATTGAAAGAGAGATCCGTAACGATCTGACAGAAAAGGCAGAGGACGGAGCTATCAATGTCTTCGGCAAAAATTTAGAGCAGCTGCTATTGCAGCCGCCTATCGCAGGAAAAGTGGTCTTGGGCTGGGATCCGGCGTTCCGTACCGGCTGTAAACTGGCAGTGGTAGATGCTACCGGAAAAGTGCTGGATACGAAAGTGATCTTCCCTACAGCACCGCAGAATAAGGTGGAGGAGTCCAAAGCCGAGCTGAAGAAACTGATCAAAAAATATAATGTGGATTTAATTTCTGTGGGAAATGGTACGGCCTCCAGAGAGTCCGAGCAGGTAATCGTAGAGCTGTTGAAGGAACTGGATCGTCCGGTACAGTATGTGATCGTCAACGAGGCAGGTGCTTCCGTATACTCCGCAAGTAAGCTGGCGACAGAAGAGTTTCCTAATTTTGACGTGGGACAGAGAAGTGCTGCATCCATCGCCAGAAGATTACAGGATCCCCTGGCAGAACTGGTGAAGATCGATCCCAAGTCCATCGGTGTCGGTCAGTACCAGCATGACATGAATCAGAAGAAATTAAGCGATGCCTTAAGCGGCGTGGTAGAGGACAGCGTAAATAAAGTCGGTGTGGATCTGAATACCGCATCCGCATCTTTACTCGAATATGTCTCCGGTATTAACAAGACGATTGCGAAGAATATCGTGGATTATAGAGAAAATAACGGACGTTTTGTAAACAGAAAACAGCTGTTAAAGGTACCGAAGCTGGGGCCTAAGGCGTATGAGCAGTGTGCCGGTTTCCTGAGGATCCCGGATGGCAAGAATCCGCTGGATGCCACAAGTGTCCATCCCGAGTCCTATGAAGCTGCAGAACAGTTGATGGAGAAGCTGGGACTGACCATGGAAGATATTAAGGAAGCCCAGCAGGCGGCTGCAAAAAAAGCTTCCGGCAGGAGCAGCGCTGCGCAGGCAGACGGACAGAAGAATGGTAACGGCACAGTCAATGCACCGAAGAAGCGGGAAGAACAGAAAGGTAAAGCAGTTCGGGTACACAATACCAATACCGCTATGGGCAAGGCTCTCGCAGCGGCTATGGGCGGTGTGACTTTTGACAATTCTGCGCAGACCTCTGCAAAGCAGACGGCACCTGTAGCTAAAAATGCAGTAAATGATGCAAAGGATATGTCCGGTCTGGAGAAGCGGATTAAAAATAAGAAGCTTTTAGCAGAGGAACTGGGCATTGGTGAGATCACGCTGACAGATATTCTGAAGGAACTGGAGAAGCCGGGCAGAGATCCCAGAGACGATATGCCGAAACCGATCCTGCGCAGTGATGTCCTGGATATGAAGGATTTAAAACCCGGTATGATCTTAAAGGGAACCGTGCGTAATGTCATTGACTTCGGTGTGTTCGTGGATATCGGTGTCCATCAGGACGGACTGGTGCATATCTCCCAGATCACCGACCGCTATATCAAGCATCCGTTGGAAGCTGTCAGCGTCGGAGATATCGTGGATGTGCAGGTACTCACCGTAGATATGGCAAAGAAACGTATCGGTCTGACCATGAAGATCCAGAAGCAGTAAGAATATAGAATGATGCCAGGGGGCTATGTGCCAGTGGTACATGTCTGGTACGGGGCATCCGTAGGTATTAAAAAACAGGGACAGCTGATAACGGCTGTCCCTGTTTTGATTTCATCAATTATGCTTTTTATGCTTTGTGACCGGTCTTGATGATGGGGCTTAACGGTTTGTAGATCAGCAGGGTTACGACAGACACCAGCGTTCCCTTGATGAGATTCATGGGAGCCACACATGCCACCACGAAGCTTACAATGCTGCCTTCCTTTGCCAGTGGATTGACCTCGGCTCCCATTGCCAGAATGGCATCCAGAGGCATTCCGTAGAATTTGGAGAACGCGGGAAGCAGATATACGGCATTGAATGCGGTGCCAAATACGGTCATGACCAGAGTACCCGCAATGCAGGCGATGATTGCGCTTTTCTTTGTCTTCTTAAAAGAGTACACAGCGGAAGCGGGGACGATCAGGCTGCAGCCCACCACGAAGTTCGCCAGATCGCCGATGAAGGCGGTAGAGGTACCTTTTATGCATAGCTTCAACAGTATCTTCACGAATTCCATCATGACACCTGCTACAGGACCGAAAGCAAAGGAACCGACTAAGATCGGCAGCTCACTGAAGTCCATTTTATAGAAGCCGGGGGCAAAAAAGATGGGAAAGTCCAGCACATGCAGGATCATGGCGATGGCAGAAAACATACCGATCATGGCAAGCTTTCTCGTATTGAAGATCGGCTCCGAGATGCCGTTTTTCTTCTGCGCGCCCTTTTCCAGCACCACAGCCACCAGGAAACACCCCACGATGACCGCCAGGAAGATGACTACATAGGCCACATTTTCAGTTACAGTTTGCATTAATTTGTTCATTTCAGAACTCCTTTCCTATGAGAAAAATCAAGGAAAGCCTTCAAAAAAAGCCCCGGAATACAAGCTTCCGGGGCATGGGTATCACAAAAAAATATAAGTGATACGTCTTCTTTCATCCAGACTGTACTGTTGGTCCCGGATTCACACCGGATCAGCCACAGATCGAAATCTGCGGGTCGCGGACTTAAGGATGACCTATTACCGCCAGTAGGGAATTACACCCAACCCTGAAGAACTTTACCTTATGGATGGAATATATCACTTTGTGAAATAAAAGTCAATATAGAAAATCTTTAGAATTTTCCCAACATTTTTTTGGGATTTCCCTGTTATAGTAGCTGTAATAACTATTCAGAAACGCATGCGCAAAATCGCCCTTTCAGAGTTTTCCTTTTGCATGGCTCTGAATAGTTGCAAATACTTATAAAAATGTGTTGACACTCAAAAAATATTATTGTATTATGCGAACAGTACAGTGACACAAAGATGAATACACAAAAATATAACAGGAAATGGGAGTATGTGAGGAATGAGTGCATTAGTAGAGATTAAAGATGTGTGCAAGGTTTACAATCCCGGGGAAAATGAAGTGCGGGCATTGGATCATGTGAGTCTGACCATCGACGAGCAGGAATTTGTGGCTATCATCGGGCATTCCGGAAGCGGAAAGTCTACACTGATGAATATGCTGGGCTGTCTGGATGTGCCTACCAGCGGGGAATATTGGCTGCATGGACAGGACGTGTCCGCATTATCCGACGATGCATTGTCCGACATCCGGAACCGGGAGATCGGGTTTATCTTTCAGGGCTTTAATCTGATCCCGAATCTGACGGCATTGGAAAATGTGGAGCTGCCTCTGATCTATAGGGGAGTATCCAAAAGTGTGCGGGAAGAGCTGTCCGTGGAGGCCTTGAAAAAGGTAGGTCTTGAACATCGTATGGATCATAAGCCTTCGGAGATGTCCGGCGGTCAGCAGCAGAGAGTGGCGATCGCCAGGGCCATAGCCCAGGCACCTCCGGTGATCCTGGCGGATGAGCCAACGGGTAATCTAGACTCCAATTCCACGAAAGAGATCATGGATATTCTAAAAGGATTACATAAAGAGGGAAGAACCGTCATATTGATCACACATGATAATGAGATCGCAGCACAGGCGAAGCGAGTGATCAAGATCAAGGACGGCAAAGTAGAATCCGATTCCGGACAGATCGTTCCGGTGGAGGAACTGCGGACGACAGGAGCCTGATGCGGAAAACAGATTTTCACATGCAGCGAATGAAAAGACATGAGTATAAAATAGAAAGGATCATGAGTGAGAGATCATGGAACAGCAGGAAAAAACAGAACAGGCACTGAGTGCAAAAGAAAGCAAGGCAATGAAGAAGGAAGAAAAGAGAAAGCTAAAAGAAACAAAAAGAGAACAGAAGGCAGGTAAAATCGGCAAAAAACGTAAAAAAGCACCTATTATTATTGCTGCTATCATAATCATACTGATCGTGATCCGTATGGTAAGCTGTGCATTTTCCGGCAGTGCGGGCGTCATGGTCAGCACTACTAACGCATTCCGCGGTGACATCGAGGAAAATGTCAGCACCAGCGGCAAGGTAGTCAGTGAAGAGAAAGCGGTTCTCTTTGCGCCGGTAGGCGGCAGATTAAACGAAGTCAATGTGGCAGCCGGAGATGCTGTGAAGGCAGGGGATGTGTTGATGACCTATGACATGGAGCAGATGGAGGAGCGTCTGCAGGAGGCAACCCTGCAGCAGACCAAGAGCAATGCTTCCTATAACAGCACCATGACAGAGAACAGCAAGAGTCAGGCCAAATTAAACGAAGCCAACACGAACCTGGCAGTGTTGGACCAACAGCTGACGGATTACAAGGCTTATCTGAAAGAACTGCAGGATAAACTTGCAAAGAGTCAGAGAGAAACCCAGAGACAGTTATCCGAAGAAAGCTATGAATTATCCAGAAAATCCGCCGATTTGAGCAAGGAACTGCAGAATTCCGCTACCAGTGCAGACCGTGCGAAAGAAATCAATAAGGAACTCCAGGATATCAGCGCCAGCCAGGCGAGAAATTCTTATGTGCAGTCCATTGCAGGATCCAGCGATTACGTGGTAAATATGCAGAATGAGATTGCTTCCGTACAGGAACATATTGAGGAATGTGAAACTTATAAAGCGAAGATGCAGGCACAGAAGGATGCCGGTGAAGGATCGATCCTCAACGGTTATCAGTCCAAAGGGTACGCTGCTGACAGAGATCTGGCACAGCTGACCTACAAAGAGGCGGAGGAACAGTATTATTCTGCGAAGAAAGGCATTGTAGCTGATTTTGACGGTATCGTAACGGAATGCACCGGTGTATCCGGAGCCAGTGTGGCGGAGGGCGCACAGCTGATCACACTGGAGAGCAGCCAGAATGTGAAGGTTTCCTTTGATGCTTCCAAGTCCGATGTGGCAAAACTTGCCATCGGGCAGAAAGTAGATATTACCATCTCCGGCAATAAATACGAAGGCGAGATCAGTAAGATCAATCGTATGGCAACACTGAACGCATCCAATACGCCCATGGTAGGGGTAGAAGTACATCTGACTAACCCGGATGACAAGATCATTCTGGGACTGGATGCAAAGCTGACCGTACATACCAACAGTGCACAGGATACATTGTTGATCCCGGTAGAAGCGATCAATGCGGATAAAAACGGAGATTTCCTCTATGTGATCGAGAACGGCATGGTAGTTAAGAGGGCAATTACCTGCGGAATCTCCTCCGATGAATACACAGAGGTCCTGGATGGCATTACCGAGGAAGACCAGATCATTGTGAACAGCCTCACGGGTGTCAGCCTGGAGGAGGGCATGGCAGTAACGGCTGTGCCCATGGAACAGTAGGAGGCGGATCCATGACACAAGTATGGGAATACATCAAAATTGCATTGATGAATATCCGCAGTAATAAAGGACGTTCGATCCTGACCATGCTGGGCATTATCATAGGAATCTCTTCGGTGATCATGATCATTTCCATAGGTAACGGCGTGAAAAGTGGGATCAACGGAGAACTGAATTCTATGGCAGGAGGCCAGATCGCAGTTTATAGCAACAATACCGCAGAAAACGGTACGGAAGTGATATTTACCGAAGAGGATATGGATGCCATTCTGGAGAAAGTTCCAAATGTCAAGGCGGTAACACCGTCCTGGAGTTTCAGCGGAAGCGCCACCGGCAGAAAGGGAACCTTTGATGCTACTGCAACTTTCGGTAAGGCGGGACTGGAATATTCGATCCAGGATCTGATCATCAAGGGACGTTATTTTACCGATTCGGATTATTATACGGCGAATAAGGTCTGTGTCATTACGGAGAGCGGCGCGAAAACGCTGTTTGGTAATACCAATGTGATCGGAATGAGCTTTGATTATACGTTGTATGGAGTGACACAGGAATTTACGATTGTTGGTATCCGTAAGGACAACGCATCGAAGCTGTTCGGAATGGGAGGAAACGGTACGGTGACCATGGAGGCACCTATCTCCACAATTTCCGAGGGATATGGATTCTATGTGAATTATACGGACCTGCTGATCGTCAGTGATGGCGCGGAAAATGCCTCTCAGGTGGCGCAGGATACGGTGCGTCTGCTAGAGAACAGGCATGGTGTCAGAGGACAGAATGTCATCTCTGTACAGAATTTTAATGATATTATGAGCCAGATGGATCAGATCTTAAGCTATATCACTATCTTTGTAGTGTTCGTAGCAGCCATCTCCCTGCTGGTAGGTGGTATCGGCGTTATGAACATCATGCTGGTATCTGTCACGGAGCGTACCAGAGAGATCGGTATCCGGAAAGCACTGGGAGCGAGAACCGGATCCATTCTGCTACAGTTTTTGTCGGAGTCGGCGATCATCACCCTGTTGGGAGGTCTGATCGGTATTACCATCGGAGTGGCAGGAGCTTTTGGCATCTGCAGTCTGATCGGTTTTACCGCAAAAGTAAGCGCAGGAACGGTACTGGGAGCCAGCCTGTTCTCCTCCGCCGTGGGTATCTTTTTCGGTATCTATCCGGCGAAAAAAGCGGCAAAATTAAGTCCTATCGAAGCTTTACGGCATGAATAATCATAAAAATTAAATCATAATTAAATAAAATGCATAAATAAAGAACCGCAGGTGACAGATTATAAATCCCTGCGGTTCTTTACTTGCTTTTTCATGGGAAAAAATTTATAATGTTCTCTATAGTATGCAGTTTTATGCGCAGACGGAGCCCGGGGCCTTTTAACCGCCTATGAGCAGGCGCATGTGGGGTTAGCCCTTTTGCCCCTGGCATCATACATTATTATAGAGGAAAGAACACGTTATGGTAGAATTGGATGTGAAGATTACATCGGGGGACTTATATGATTTTTTATTACGGCACAGCTACAACAGTGTGTCCGGACTTTTGGGAGCGGTGATCGGAGCACTGGGCGTTATTGTGGGAATTTCCAGACAGTACTGGATCTATCTGATCCTGGGAGTGGTGATCCTGTTATATCTCCCCTGGGCGCTTTTTATCAAAAGCAAACAGCAGGTAGCGAACAATCCGGTCTTCAGGGAGCCGCTGCATTATGTCCTGGATGAGAACGGCATTACCATTTCGCAGGGGGACAGTTCCACCTGCCAGGCATGGGAGGATTGTCTGAAAGCAGTCTCCACCGGGCGCAGCATCATTGTCTATACGGCAAAGAATAATGCAACGATATTTCCCAAAAGCCAGATGCAGGATAAGACAACGGATGTTATTGAAATAATTTCCACCCATATGCCTCCTGCAAAGGTGAAGATCCGCAGCTAGAAATGCCATAGAGCAGAGAACTTATCCGGAAAGTAACAACGGCCATTACGGTGTCTATAGAAAGCGTAAGAAAAATGACAACAGGTGATTCAACAGCAAACAAAGAATTTAAAAAAGAAATCATAGAGACTCACAGTGCGCAGGAGACTTTTGCACTGGGACAACGGATCGGTAGAGAAGCACTTCCCGGGCAGGTCTATACCCTGATCGGTGATCTGGGTGTGGGCAAGACCGTATTTACTCAGGGAGTGGCAGACGGTCTTGGGATTACGGAACCGGTCAACAGCCCCACCTTTACCATTGTGCAGATCTATGATGAAGGAAGACTTCCCTTTTATCATTTTGATGTGTACCGAATCGGTGATGTGGAAGAGATGGATGAGATTGGCTATGAAGATTACATTTACGGAGAGGGCGTCAGCCTGATCGAGTGGGCTAATCTGATCGAAGAGATATTACCGGAACATTACACAGAGATTAAGATAGAAAAGAATCTGGAAAAAGGATTCGATTACCGGAGGATTACAATATGCGAATATTAGCATTAGACAGCTCAGGACTGGTCGCCAGTGTAGCTGTAGTAGAAGACGGGGCAGTGGATGACCAGGTCATTGCCGAATATACAGTCAATTATAAGAAGACACATTCACAGACATTACTTCCGATGCTGGACGAGATCGTGAAGATGACAGAACTGGATCTGCA
>ENA-OPCK01001094-OPCK01001094.1-human-gut-metagenome-genome-assembly--contig:-NODE-1094-length-11022-cov-2.135497_pt1 | contig 11022 bp, 10 predicted proteins | sample MGYA00241249_ERZ501478 | MGnify/ENA primary metagenome ERZ501478 (study PRJEB25962, sample SAMEA2042629) | human gut metagenome | biome: human gut; feature: human-associated habitat; material: faeces...
GGCGGCGTGATGCCGAGCTTTTTAAGCAGCGTCTTGTTGTAGTAGAGCACGGGCTGAGAAGAGTTGAACGGCATCGAAAGCTGCTTGCCGTCCTTTGAGTAAAAGGCACGTGCCACTGATGAAATCTGACTGACGTCATAACCGTCCTCGTCAATGAACTTTTGAACCGGCGTCGTATGCTTGCTGTAGTACATCTGCGCGCTCGAAATATCCATTGCCTGGAAAACCGCCGGCGAAGCATCCGTTCCGTGAGTGTTCAAAATTTTTTGCACAGCTTCATTATAGTCGCCTTCAAATTCCGCTTCAACTTCATATTTTTCCTGATGCTTGTTGAATTCGTTCACCAAGCGCTTGAGTTCGACCTGCGCCGGACCGGTCATTTCATGCCAAAACACGATTTTCGTGCGCTCGGAAGCAGAAACGTTCGCCGGATTTGCCGCAAACGCCATGATGGAAAATGCAGCGCCCAATGCCACTGCGATCTTTTTAATCTTCATTATTTGACCGCCCCTTCATTAATGCCTGATTTAAACGACTTTTGACCAATAAACAAGACGATCAGCGTCGGAATCACGACAATTGCCGCACTTGCCTGAATCATTCCCCAGTCATTGAACGTTTCTTGGGATTGCAACTGACGCAAACCGTCCTGCACCGGTCTGTATTTGTCAGAAAAAGTCGTCAGCATTGGCCAAAGATACTGATTCCAACTGCTCAGGAAACTGTATGAGGCAAGGGTCAGCAGACTGATCTTGGCATACGGCAACGTGACTTTCGTGTAAAATTTCCAATGGGAAAGTCCGCAAACGTCGGAAGCTTCCTTCAGTTCAGCAGGCATCTGCTTGAAATTTTGACGCAGCATGAACGTGCCGAAAGCAGACGTCAAAAACGGCACGACCATTACGGAATAAGTGTTAAGCAGATTCAGCTGGCGTATCGTCGCAAAGTTCGGAATGACTTCTGCTTCAAACGGCAGCATCATCGTGGCAAGGAACAGGCCGAACAGGAAATTGCGGCCTCTGAATTTCAAAAAGACGAACGCATAGGCACTCATTGAGCAGAAAATCAATTGAAATGCAGTGGTTAAAACCGAAATCACCAGACTGTTCAGCAAATAGCGGATAATTGCCGTGTTTTTCATGGCATTGACGTAATTGTCAAGCGAAATATGAGTGCTGAACAAGCTGCCTGACGAAATGTCTGCCGTCGGCAGGAAACTCGTCCAAAGTCCCAGAACAAATGGCGTCAGGATAAAGACCGAAAGCAGGCATAAAACCACGTAGCGACTGATGCGCTCTTTTTTCGACATTACTTCTTCCATCAGTATGTCACCTTCTTTTCCAGGAATTTGAATTGAATCAGCGTAAAGATGGCGATGATGATTGCCAAAACAACCGATTCCGTGCTTGCAAGAGCATAGTTGCCGTTCAAGAACGCATCTTGATAAATGCGATAGACCAAAAGATTCGTGGTGTTGTTCGGTCCGCCGGCCGTCATCATGTCGATCAGTCCGAAACTTTTGAAAGCATCGATCAAAGTAATGATTACCGCAAAAAACAGCGTTGGCGAAATCATCGGAATCGTAATCTTAAAGAACTGATAACGCCTGGAAACACCAGCGATTCGCGCTGCCTCATAAAGCGTCACCGGCACCGACTGCAATGCTCCGAACAAGATCAAAAACGTAAACCCGAGATTCATCCAAACGGTCGAAACGATGATGGCAAACATTGCCCAGCCAGGCTGAGTCAGCCAGTTGACCACCGGCAGATGAAGAAATTCGGCAATCTTGTTCAACAATCCGACCGAAGGATTGAAAATGAACAGCCAGAAGATGGCTGCAACGGAAACGGACACGCCCATCGTGGAAGAAAATGCGGTTCTGAAAAAGCCGATGCCCTTCAGTTTGGCACTTGCGGTTTGTGCCAAAAGCAATCCCAAGACAATCGTCAGAATCGACACGAACAAAACGTAAATGAACGTGGCTTTCATGCTGTTAAGATAAGCACTTGACGTAAACAGATCAATATAATTCTGCAACCCGACGAACACGGTCGGCTTGCCCAAACTGTTCGTCAAAAAGAAGCTCATCCAAACCGTCTTGATCATCGGATAAAAAACAAAGACCGACAAAATCAAAAGGGAAGGTCCAAGAAAAAGCAGCGCATAATGCTTGTCATGTGCCTCGATATCGTACCCGATGCTGATTTTTGAAGCCTTATCGTGCAGCTGTTGCGACAAACTCTTCTTCTGATCGACTTGTTCCATTTGAAGAACCTCCCTTTGCGAATAATTTCCCTGTTTTGTCAAAGATGTAGAAAATCCCCTGCGGCTTGACGAGCATGCGCTGATTGATCATCCAATCATGATTCATGTCGTCATCAACTGTCACTCTGATTTCGTCGCCGCCGTCAAGTTCAAGCTCAATAATCGACATATTGCCGAGATATTCAGCATTGACGACTCTGGCATTTGACCGGTCGGCTGCTTTTTCAACGGAAAATCCAGAGGGGCGAACGCCGACGATGTAATCATCGCGATCCATGCCGTCTTCGCAGTCAAATTCCAAACTTTCATCAACGACCAGCTTATTCAAACGAGCGTCATACGTTGCTTCAAGCAGATTCATGCGCGGCGTGCCGAAAAATTCGGCAACGAACGTGTTTGCCGGATGATTATAGATTTCAAGCGGAGTGCCGATTTGCTGAATCTTGCTGTCGTGCAAAACCATGATGCGATCGGCCATCGTCATGGCTTCGACTTGATCATGCGTTACGTAAATCATGGTCAGGCCAAGTTTTTGCTGCAGCATGCGAATTTCGGAACGCATCTTGCCGCGAAGCTGCGCATCAAGGTTTGACAACGGTTCGTCCATCAGACAAATTTCTGCATCGCTCGCAATCGCGCGCGCAACGGCCACGCGTTGGCGCTGACCGCCTGAAAGGTCGCGTGGCTTGCGGTCGCCGTACTCGGTCAGATTGACCATGTCCAATGCTTCGTCAACGCGGCGCTTGATTTCTTCCGCATCCATTTTGTGTTCCTTGAGTCCGAAAGCAACGTTGTCGCGCACGCTTAAAAACGGGAACAACGCATAATTTTGGAAAACCATCGTCAGGTTGCGATCTTGCGGCGGCAAATTCGTAACGTCTTTGCCGTCAATTTCAATTTCGCCTTCAGAAATCGAAATCAATCCTGCAATCATTCTCAAAAGCGTACTCTTGCCGCATCCGGACGGACCAACGATCGCAAAGAATTCACCGGATTCGATTTCCGTCGTGATATCGTTCAAAGTCCAAGAGTTGCCATCGTAACTCTTGCCGATGTTTTTCAGTTCAATTGTCATTTAAAGCTCACCCCTATGTGTTTATGGGTAAATCTTATCTGATGAATGTAAGGAAATAATCAGTTTAACGTAACGGTCATGTAACGGTTAAGTTAATATTTTGTGAAAGCGCTGCATTTTTTATTACAAACTTCAGCTCAAGGCACAAAAAAACCGTGCACGAAAAGCACGGTCATTTCATTTTCCTATTCTTTTTCAAATAAATTCAGCTTATCGATCCGTTCAACTGCCTCAACCAGTCTTTCGGGCGAAACGAGCAAGCCGATGCGAACGTACCCGTCGCCAGCCTCACCGAAGCCCTTGCCTGGCGCAACGGCCACATGTGCTTCGTTCAGCAGGACATCGGCGAACTGTTCACTGGTATATCCCTTCGGAACGGGCATCCAGGCATAGAAAGTCCCTCCCGACTTAAACGCATGCCAGCCGATTTTTTCAGCTGCATTGACGAATGCGTCACGGCGGCTCTGGTAAAGAGCAACGAGCTTTGCAATTTCAGGGTCGCGCTCCGGAGACTCCAGGGCCACGATACCGGCATCCTGGACTGCCGGATAGACGCTGACGAAAAGGTGGTCCTGGATGAGGTTCAAAGCTTCAATCATCTCCTGATTGCCGGCAGCAAAGGCCAGACGCCAACCGGCCATGTTAAACGTCTTTGAGAACGTGTAAAGTTCGATGCCGACGTCCTTTGCACCAGGAGTTTCAAGGAAACTCGGATTTTTATAGCCGTCAAAGCCGAGCGCACCGTATGCAAAGTCGCTGACGACGCCGACATTGTATTTTTTAGCAAAAGCAACCGTCTTCTCCCAAAACTCGCGCGTCGCAACGGCACCGGTCGGATTATTCGGATAGTTGAGATAGATGAACTTGGCTTTTTTTGCAACATCTTCCGGAATATCGTCATAATCCGGCAAGAAGTCGTTTTCAGCCTTCAACGGCACCGTTTCAAGCTTGACCTGACCGAGCGCAACGCCTGAAAGGTAGTCAGGATAGCCTGGATCGGGCAAAATAATCGTGTCGCCCGGATTCATCAAAGCCCACGGCAGTTCGACCAGCCCGATTTTGGAACCTCCGAGAACGCAGATTTCTTTTTCGCTGTCGAGTTCGACGCCGTATTTCTCCTGATAAAACGCTGCACAGGCTTTCTTGAAAGTCGGCTGGCCGCGAAACTGCGAGTACTTGTTGTTGATTGGTCTTTCCGCCGCTTCTTTCAAGCCTTCGATGATGTAGTCGAACGTCGGCTGGTCAGGATTGCCCTGGCCGAGATTGATGACGTCGTATCCTTCGGCAATTTTTTTGTTAACCTTGGCAACAAGTGCTGCAAAAAATTGCTTTGGCAATGTTTGCATTAAATTTGATTCTGGAAATTCCATTTGATGATCCTTCTTTCAAATACAGTAAAATTAGTCACGCTGCAATTTTTTGGCACAAACGTCGCCCACAGTCTGAACGATTTGAACCAAAACAATCAAAACAACGATCGTCGCATACATGACTGACGGTTGGTAGCGTTGGAATCCGTACTGATAGGCAATGTCGCCCAAGCCGCCGGCACCGACCAGACCTGCCATTGCGGTTGCGCCGACAAGTCCGATCGTCGTAATCGTCAACCCGCGAACAAGACCTGATCGCGCTTCTCTCAAGACGACGTTGACGATGATTTTTCCGTTGGAAATGCCCATTGACTGATATGCTTCAATAATCCCGGAATCGACTTCAAGAATTGAAGATTCGACCAAACGAGCCAGGTACGGAACACAATAGAAGACAAGCGGCAAAATCACCCCGCGGATTCCGATCGTCGTACCGGCAATGATTTTTGTAAGAGGCAAAATCAAAAACAGCAGGATAATGAAAGGCAACGAACGGAAAATATTCACCAACCAGTTGACGACCGTATAAAGCGACTTGTTCGGATGAAGTCCCTGATCGCTTGAGTTGACAAGCAAAACCCCAAGAGGGATGCCCAAAATTACTGAGATGACCAGCGTAATCGACGTCATCGTCAGCGTTTCTAAAAATCCGGTCCAAATCGTCGGACCCCATTCATTGATAAAAGACATTAAATCTCAACCCTTTCGTAATAAATATCCTGAATCCGCAAACCTGCCATCGCATCGTCAAACTCTTTTTCGCTTTGAAAATCAAAATGAACCAACAAACGCCCGTAGGCTTTCTTTTTGAGATAACCGATGCCGCCGCCGAGAATGTTGGGCGATACGCCGTATTTTCCTGAAAGATCGGCAATAATCGGTTCATTGGCCGTTTGACCGATAAACTTCAAGACAACGAGCTGCCCGTTTGTCGTATACGGTTTGAGAATTTCAAGCGGAACACCCATCGTATCCGTGATGCCGATGAACTTCTTCGTAGCTTCCTTTTCCGGATTCGTGAAGACATCCAATACATTGCCCTGTTCAATCAACTTTCCTTTTGCCAAAACGGCCACGCGGTCACAGACGCGCTGGATGACGTCCAGTTCATGCGTAATCAAAAAGATCGTGATGTGCAGTTCCTGATTGATCTTAAGCAGCAGTTTCAGAATTGATTCCGTCGTCTCAGGATCAAGCGCACTCGTTGCCTCATCGGACAATAAAATCTTCGGCTCATGTGCCAAAGCACGCGCGATTGCGACGCGCTGACGCTGACCGCCTGAAAGTTCTGCCGGATAGCGATCTTTTTGTTCCCACAAATCCACGATTCTGAGATACTTTTCCGATCGCTGTTCGGCAAGTCCTTTTTCAAGTCCTTCAAGCTTTAACGGCAGCATCACGTTTTCAAGAACCGTCGCCGTTTTTAAAAGATTGTATCCTTGGAAAATCATTCCTATTCTTGACCGTTGCCGCTGCAGTTTCTTCTTGTCCGTCGGATCGATCTTTTCGCCGTCAACGATGACTTCTCCCGTCGTCGGAACTTCAAGTCCGTTGATCATGCGAATCAACGTGCTTTTCCCGGCACCTGAATAGCCGATGACGCCAAAGATTTCTCCTTCCTTGATGTTTAAGGAAACGTCGTCCACAGCCTTGACTTCCCGTTCCTTATCCTTGTAAATTTTAGTGACGTTCTTGATTTCGATCATTAAAATCGCTCCTTACTGCTGCCTGCTTCTTACTTGCTTGATGAAAGCACTACCGAACCCTTGAATTCCTTCTTAATGAATGCAGCGGTCTGCTTTGAGTGATAGTACTTGTCGATCTTCTTTATGACCGCATCGTTCTTGTGTCCTGATTGAACGACAAAAACGTTCGGGTACGGGTTGTTCTTCAACGGTTCATGGAAAATGGCATTTTCGTTGATTGAAAGTCCGGCACCCATTGCAAAGTTCGTATTGATTGCCGCCGCAGTTACTTCGAGCTGCTTTGGAAGCTGTGAGGCTTCGAGTTCAATAATCTTCAAATGATTGGGATTTGAGACTACATCCTTTTTAGTTGCCGTCTGCCCGACGCCTTTCTTAAGCTTGATGATGCCTGCCTTTTCGAACAGCTGCAGTCCGCGCGTTTCGTTGCTTGCATCATTTGGAACAGCAATCGAATCGCCGTCCTTCAAATCCTTCAGACTCTTGATTTTCTTTGAGTAGACGCCCATCGGATATGCCACCGTCTTGAACGCCTGATCGAACTTATAGCCCTTGTTCTTGATCTGATCCTTCAGAAACGGAATCGTCTGATAGCTGTTTGCGTCAAGGTCACCTGAACTCAAAGCTGAATTCGGCGTATTGTAATCCGTGAACGACTTGATCTTGATTTTTAAGCCGTCTTTTTTGGCTTGTTTTGCGACTTCTTCCATGATCTGTTGGTGAGGTCCTGCAGTTACGCCAACCGTAATTTCTTTTTTGCTCAGTTCCTTTGAATCCTTTTTGCCGCAACCTGAAAGCACCGTACCGGCAAACAACAAAACGGCTGAAAAGCCTAAAATTGATTTAATTACGTTCTTTTTCATAAGACATCTTCTCCTCTTTCAATTAATACGGATAAACAAAAAGTACCCGTCCTCCAAAAAAGGACGGGTACCAAGACCGTGTTACCACCTTAATTCGCAACATCTTCTCAGATGCTGCCTCAAAAACTTCGACACACTGCGCACATGCGTAAAGTTTTGCGGTGGTAACGTCCGCAACCACGTTATCGGCTCACAATGCTCACCGATACCATTCCAAGCCCATCTTCAGTCTGCTTCGTACTGCCTCTTCACACCAGCCAGGGGCTCTCTTCAAGCGTCCGCAAACTTACTCTGCTCTTCATCATGTTTTCCGTTTGTTTATGTATGTTAGTTTAATACCGTTATCACCGATTGTCAATTATTTTTTAATTTTTTTCATCAGATTTTTTGTATCCATTAAAACTTAGTAATCCACTTTCCAAATCAATCGTTTTGAAATATTGGGGGTACATAATCAAATTGCCAGTGTCTTTTTTTGAAACAAGAAAAACAGGAGAAATTACTTCAAAATTTTCCAATGCAAATACTCTTATAGAGGTACTGGGGGGAAACTTAAACTCATCGTCAGTTTTGATTCACAAAAAAGAAAGATTTTCTTTGAAAATGGCATTTCGGTCGATGTTTCACGCAGAAACGCAAAAATGTCAAGAAGACAATGGAGAAATATTACAATGATATTCAGTAAAAAATACCCTTATATTCCACAAGTTGATGAAATGGACTGCGGCATTGCCTGCCAAGACCTGCTTACGGGCAAAACAGCGATTTCTGAGATCTGCCCGTAAAATCCAGTCCTCGGTTACGGGCAAAACGGCGATTTCTAGGATTTGCCCGTAAATGGCAATCCTAGGTTACATACAACGTCCTCTTTTGGGCCGTTTTGATACACGGAAATGAAAACAGACTTTTTTACTTATTTCCCTCATACCAGGAGATTGTCATTCATAATAAAAAAACCGGATCAGATTTGCAATTAATTGCAAATCATCCGGTTTTTTATTTAAGGCATATTTTTCCAGCCTCATTTTTTCACCAAACGTTCGTTGCGTTCAACGTGTTCAATCCGCCAAAAGCACCGTCAGATTCGGCAATCTTCTTGATTGTCGCAAGTGCTTCTTTAGCTTCGTCATCCAATTTGAGATGTTCCGCAAGCATCACCTGGTTCAGGTGCTGATATGCCCACTTTGCCTCCTGGGCGACATTTTCATTTTTCTTCAGATTGACTGCCGTCTTGTTGACGGCTTCGTTGACGTAATCATTTTGGCATGCTTTGGCAAAACGTTCCAAAGCAAGAGTAAGTTCCTGCTTCTCATTCATCAGAATTACTTCCTTTTCATTGATCTGCCGGAACATCATCCGACAACATCATCATACCACTCTCACGAATTCATGGCTATTTTCATCGTAAACGGTCACTTAAAGGTCGCAGACGGTCGCTTTGACCGTTTGCGACTTGTTCTGCCGTCTGCGAGTTATTATGTTATCCTTGAAAATATAGGAAACAGAATGTGCGGGCCCATCCCTCTGGCTTTCGCATTCTTCTGAAGAAACAGAAAAGCGAGGCATGAATCATGGAAAATGCAAAAAATAATCTCAAAAAATTGTCCGAAGAGGAATTGAAAAAAATAAGGGGTGGCAAGGTTCAACATAACAGTACCATCCATTTAAAAACTACTAGCAGCAAAAAATATTGCATCTATATCATCTTTTCTAAGAAATGTTGGAGATAAAACATGCATACAATCGGCGCAGGATACTTAATCATCGAAGATATAGTCTACTTGCTTATTGCATCAAAATGTTTTTTCAAACTCTCTGCCCAAAAAGAAAATACATTTTTCAGGTACTATCTTGCAGTTGCGTTTTTGGGATTTATTATTAACGTGCTTTTTAATAATTTAATCGACATTGTTCTTCTAGCAGGAATTTTAATATTATCTTTCTTTTTTGATAAAAATAACGTTACCAACAATCTTGCAATTATGCTGATTTCACTTGCCATAGACCTGCTATCCACACTAATCGGTTCAGGAATCTTAACCATAATTCCAACTAAATATGATGGCAAATCATTATATCTAATGTGTATTTTATGGGGAATCCAAATTATATGTTCGTTCTTAGCATTCAAGTTAATAAATAAGATTATTGAAAGATTCAGACCGATTATGGACAGCTGGCCTGTTGTACTCATCGCATTATACACCTACATTTCAAGTGCATACGTTAATTTCATGTCTGACAGATACTTTGTGCACATCGCTCCGCTTGTCATCTTGTTTCTCGTCACTCAGGGCGTCTTCCTGATAATTCTGTTCGATTTCGAACTTTCACGCCATGACGAACTGAACAGGCAGAAGATGCAGCAAAGCGAAATCAACAATCTCATGGAGTACACGGAGAAACTGGAAAGGGAAGAGCGAAGGCTCAGAAAGTTCAAGCACGACTCGCAGAACATGCTGCTCAGTCTGAAGGAACTGGCTGACTTCGAAGACAGGAACGAATTCAAGCAGGGCGTGATGAATCTTGAGGAATACTTCAACGTCCGGTTCGCCTCAAACGAGATATGGGGATTCAATGACTTCGACAATCTGAAGAATCCGTATGTCAAGAGCATCTTCATCAGCAAGGTCCAGGACATGCGCAATATGAAGATAACCGCTGAATTCTCATGTCCGAAAATCATCGAAGACATTGACATCCCCGTCTTCGACCTCGTCAGAGTGCTCGGAATAACGCTTGACAACGCCGTCGAAGCAGTGAGCGGAAACAGCGACGGCCGCATCGCGATGAACATCATGAAGGTCAGAGGCGCCGTGAAGTTCGTCATTTCAAATACAGTGACGGGACCACACAAGCCGGTCGGGAAGCTGATTCAGGAAGGATACACGACAAAGAGCCGGCATCATGGCCTCGGTCTTGGAAACATCAGGGATATCCGTAAGGAAAACGGAAACCTGTTCGTGTCCTATAAGTACGAGGAGGACATGTTCGTCGCAACGATAACAGTTCAGCAGAAAGAAGGATAATCATGTTTCACAGAATTTTCATATGCGAAGACGACCCCATCCAGCTGCTTTCGCTCAAGCAGTACGTGTCAAACTACTCTGCATTTCACGAAAGAGACTTCAGCGTAAGTCTCGCCACGCAGATGCCGGAGGAAATTCAGAAGTTCGTCGAAACCTTTGCCGTAAGGGGCGGCATCTACTTCCTTGACATTGACCTCGGCGTCGGTCACATCAACGGCCTGGATTTGGCGGAATGGATCAGGAAACACGACGCCGAGGCAAAGATCTCGTTCATCACAACGCACAACGAAATGGTCTCAAAGGTCGTCAGCCGGCACATCGAATGCCTGTCATTCATATACAAGGACGACAACATCGAAAACATCCACAACGAAATCAGCTACAGTCTGAACGAGGCGCAGCGCAGAATCGACGCCATCGAGAAGTCAAATGAAAGGCAGATTTCCTACAGAATCGGACACGACGAATACTTCGTCAACTTCAGCCAGCTGCTTTTTCTGAAGGTGTCCGACATCACGCACCGGCTTGTCCTGACCGCCAGGAACGAACAGACCGAGTTCTACGGAACCATCAGCGAATATGCCGAAAAGTATCCCGAGCTTCTTCAAATTGACCGTTCATGCCTGGTCAATCCCGAAAACATCGTCATGAACGTCGGTACCGCTGCCGTGGGCTACGGCTTCGAGTACGTCGCTTCTACCCTGGATCGGATCC
>ENA-OPCK01001098-OPCK01001098.1-human-gut-metagenome-genome-assembly--contig:-NODE-1098-length-10998-cov-2.331628_pt1 | contig 10998 bp, 10 predicted proteins | sample MGYA00241249_ERZ501478 | MGnify/ENA primary metagenome ERZ501478 (study PRJEB25962, sample SAMEA2042629) | human gut metagenome | biome: human gut; feature: human-associated habitat; material: faeces...
AGGCCGCCATCCGTAGCTTTTTCTCCATCCATGGTGTCTGTTTTTTTCTATATGAATAATATCGACACAGCCCGGGGGAAACTTTATAGTACAAAACAAGTCAGCTTTAGATAATTTTATGCAGGGAGACGAAATCCTCTCCTCGACATGAAGCTCGGATTTTTGCTTCGCAAAAATTTCCTGTTTTCGTCACGCTGACGGTTCGCCTTACAGTTTTCCGCCGTATACAGGGAAGCCGCTGTTGGCGCCGTAGCTTTCGATATGCTTGATTTTCCACGTTAGAGACATTTCTTACGGGATGGTTTTATCATAATACCTAAAGCTAACTTTAGGTCAATAGGGGTTTTGAGAAAAATTTTCTCTTGCGGCATCTTTTCCTATATGTTATACTAGGAAAAATCAGAAACGAAATACAGATCAGGTAACTATGTCAGCGTGGACATCTTCGGATGTCTGCGCTTTTTATGTTGCCGGAACGCCTGATCAGGCAAAGGAGGAAAATGTATATGGTAGAGTTCATTACGAATGTGAACAGTGCCGTCAATGGATTCGTATGGGGTGTCCCCATGCTGGTGCTGTTGGTGGGCACCGGTATCCTGATGACGATCCTGACGAAATTTTTCCAGTTATCCCACATCGGACACTGGTTCAAAAATACAGTAGGCGGCATCTTTCACGACAAACACGTAACAAAGCACACGGATGCTGATGATCAGTCCATCTCCCAGTTCCAGTCGCTGTGCACGGCGTTAGCTGCCACCATCGGTACCGGTAATATCGTCGGCGTGGCAAGTGCTCTGGTAGCCGGTGGTCCCGGCGCCATCTTCTGGATGTGGATTGTAGCTTTCTTCGGCATGATGACGAACTACTCAGAAAATGTACTGGGCATCTATTACCGCCGCCGGAACTCCAAAGGGGAATGGAGCGGAGGTGCCATGTACTATCTGAAGGACGGTCTCGGCTCCTATAAGGGCTGCAAACAGATCGGTGCCGTACTGGCCGTGCTGTTCTCTGCTTTCTGTCTGTTAGCCTCTTTTGGTATCGGCAACATGAGTCAGGTCAATTCGATTGCGGCGAATATGTCCTCCGCCTTTTCCATTCCCGCCACCGCCACCGGCATTGTTCTGGTGATCATCGGTGCTCTGGTCATTGTCGGCGGATTAAAAAGAATCGCAGCTGTCACTGAGAAGCTGGTTCCTTTCATGGCAATTGCTTATGTCATCGGTGCACTGGTGATCTTTTTTGCAAATATCAGTCACGTGGGTGCCGTATTCACCGCTATTTTTAAAGGTGCATTCGGTCTGCGCGCTGTAGGCGGCGGTATCGTAGGCTCCGGAGTGAAGCTGGCTCTGACCTGGGGCATGAAGCGTGGTGTGTTCTCTAATGAAGCCGGTCTTGGTTCTTCTGTTATGGTACATTCCAGTTCCAATGTAAAAGAGCCCGTACGCCAGGGTATGTGGGGCATTTTCGAAGTATTCGCCGACACCATGGTCGTATGTACACTGACGGCTTTTGCGGTTCTGTCCTCCGGACTGATCGACCTGGATACCGGTGCCGTACTGGTGGATGTGTCCGGTTCCGCTCTGGTGGGTCAGGCTTTTGCTACCGTATTCGGCAGCTTCGGTCCCGCCTTCATCGCCATTGCGATCCTGCTGTTCGCCTTCTCTACTGTACTGGGCTGGAGTCACTACGGATCCAAGGCATGTGAATATTTATTCGGTACGAAATCCACCATTGTCTACAAGGTTGCATTCGTACTGATGATCTTCATCGGCTGCACCATGAACTTAGGTCTTGCCTGGGATCTGTCCGATACCTTCAACGGTCTGATGGCGATTCCCAACCTGATCGGTGTCATAGCCCTGTCTCCCGTAGTAATGAAGATCACGAAAAATTACGTGGCACGTATCATTAAAAAAGAAGACGTAAAGCCCATGTTATCTGTCTTCCCCGAGATTCAGGAAGAGCAGGAAAAGGCTATGTAATTAAATTCAGGATCATACTTCTTCTCTGGTAATATTCTTCGCCCATTTGCCCTCGCGGTAATGCTTAATGACCCAGGGCCATTTGACGAATTCATCCGTGCATAACAGGAAATAGACCCACAGCACCGGGAGTTTCAGTACAAATGCGGCGAAGAATCCCAGAGGGATCGCATAGCACCACATATCGATCGTATCGCAGATCAGTCCGAACTTCGTATCCCCGCCGGCACGGAATACTCCGGCGATCAGCGCCGTATTCACGGCAGCGCCCATAATATAATAAGTATTGATGAGCAGCATATATTTCAGATAATGCATGGCAGTTTCATTCAATGTAGCAAACCGTAACACAAAGGGTGTAATTGCCAGTACGATCAGGCCGCCTATAGCTCCGGCGATTACCGTCATCTTCAACATCCGGGAAGCGTAACTCTTCGACTTCTCCAGATCGCCTTGTCCCATAATATTTCCCAGCAATATGCCACCTGCACTGGCAATGGCAAAGCAGAACACCGTACCGATATTGCGCACGACGACGACCAGTGAATTAGCAGCCACCGCATCTGTTCCCAGATGCCCAAGGATCACGGAATACATGGAAAACGCCACACTCCAGGACACATCGTTGCAAAGTGCGGGCAGAGACAGACGCATGAAATCTTGTGTCAGCACTTTACTGTGAACGAGCAGGTACTTCGGATGCAGTTTTACATTTTTGCTCAAGGAAGATACAATGACGCATGCCACCAGTTCCACCAGTCGGGACAGTGCTGTGGCAATGGCGACACCGGTAGCTCCCAGCTTCGGCATGCCGAACAGTCCGAAGATAAATGTGGCATTCAGAATGACATTCAATACGAAAGCCAGCATATTCAACGCCATACTGACCGTCACACGACCTACGCTTCGCAGGATGGCAAGATACACTTCCGTGATGCCCCAGCACAGGTATGTGATGCCCATGATCCGCAGATAAGAGGCACCGATGGTGATCAGCTCCTGATCAGGAGTAAAGAGAAGCATCATCTTCTGAGGGAGGAAAAATGCAATCAGCGCAACTATACCTGAAATTGCCATAGAGAAACGAAGTGTGATTCCTTCTACCGTATGAATTGCTTCCAGGTTCCCCTTTCCATAATATTGGGCGCACAAGAGAGTGGCTCCCGTCCCCAGTCCGTAATATACCATAAACAGGACATTTGAAAAATTTGACGCCAGGGATACTGCGGATATTGCGGACTGTCCCACATAGTTTAACATAATGACATCCGCGGAATTCACCGCTGCACTGAGCAGATTCTGTATAATGATCGGGATGGTCAGTTTGAACATCTGTCTGTAAAAATCGTCTTTTTTCATTGCTGTTATCTGCATGGTATTCCTCACATTTTCTGTTTTATTTTTGTTCCTTACATACCTGATTTCTTTTTTTAGTTTCTACGCATGTGTTTTCCCTGCTAGCACACATACCTAATTTCCTTTTTTGTTTCCTACGCATGTGTTTTCCCTGCCGGCACACATGCCTAATTTCCTTTTTTGTTTCCTACGCATGTGTTTTTCCTGTCGGCATACATGCCTGATTTCGTTTTTCGTTTCCTGCGCATGTGTTTTCCCTGCTGGCATACATACCTGATTTCGTTTTTCGTTTCCTGCGCATGTGTTTCTTTGACAATTATACATACTCAAATCTTTTTTTCAAGCTTTATGCATGTATTTCATAACATTATTACCTTAAATAATAAAAATCCGGGAAAGGAACTGTCCCAGATTTCAGGCTGTAGACAAAGCGCCTTCCTGCGAGGGAGCTTTTCTTGTGTCATGACTGCAAAAATTATGTACTTACAAGCATATAAGAAGTAGTGAACTTTATAAAATACAAGTTTGACATTTTATAAAAGTAATGTTATCATAATTTTAGAAAAGGTGCTACTGATGACGGTTCACCTGATTTATATGAGAAAAAATGACTGCTCAACTTGTCAGGTTAGGGGCGGTCATTTTTTTGTAGTCTTATCACTATTAGAACCAATCGAATAGCCAAGACCCAAACAGGTTAAGCAGAGACTAATCACTGCAATCAAGTCACCGATTGTTAGCATAAGCAGAGTCCTCCTTTCCAAGATTTCCCATATGGGATGATCTATGTAATCAGAGCTATCAACTCTCCGCAAAAAGTGAACCGCCATTCACGTCAACGTGAAGTAGCACCTTAAGGCTAACGCCCATATACATTATATAGAACATTTGTTCTGCTTGTCAACTTATTTATTGTTAGTATTCCTTTTCCTATTTCTGTACAGTAAATTCTATGGGAGATGCCACCTTACTGTAGATGTCCCATTCTTTTATATACTCCTCTTCGGTGCTTTCCACAGTCTGTCCCTGATCGTCCAGCCGGTAATAAGTCGCATTACCGTTCTCGTCATAGACTTCCGTATTGGAACGGGCAAGTCCCAGCTTTCCGTTGGCAGCATCGATGGTGTACACCTCAATGCTGTGCCCTGAGGTCACGTAGATTCCATCTGCACCACTGCTTAGCGGATATGCCGTTCCGCCGCTCTCTAAGCTACCCAGCTTCTCCGGCGCTGCATCCGCTCCCACACGGTAGACATCACAGGAGATTGCATAGGTATGATCTCCGTCCTGATAGGATCCATCCGATACCAGGAAAATGGATGTACCGTCCATTTCCATCTGTGCATAAGCAACATACCCTTTTGCGGCAAAGAAACCGCTGTAGGAACTGTTCTCCACATAGATCCAAGTGGTATTCTCCTGCTTTGCGGTGTCCAGTCCCGCCGCAAGCGACTCCTGTTGTGCTGCAAGTGATTCCTTCAGTTGTTCCACCTCTTCCTGTTTTGCAGCCGCCTGCTCCAGCGCCGCATTCGTTGCCGCATCAGCTTCGCTGCTCCCCGCTTCGTTGGTCAAAACAACTGTCGTTCCGTCCTTCGGATTCGTCAGAAAACATACCGCCACGATCACGCATACCACGACTGCCGCCAGCAGGATCCAAAAGGTCGGCTTCTTATAATTCAATATCTCTTTCACTCTCTTTTTCACCCCTACTTCCCCAAAGGCAAGCGGACATACCGTCACCAGCCGCCTTTGCATACTACAGGAAAGCAGTGCATAGGAGTAGCTTTTACGTTCTTCCAGCGTAAGGTCTCTCACCGCGCTTTCATCACATGCCAGTTCCAGATCCCGGCAGAACAGAATATATGCCACCCAGACAAACGGATTGTACCAGTGGATCATAAGGAGTACAAAACCGAGCGGTTTCCACCACTGGTCGCCCCGGCGCAGATGTGCCTGTTCATGAGCGATGACATAGGGAAGCTGTGCTTCCTCCATGCCGGAGGACAGATATATCTTAGGTCGGAACAGCCCCAGAATAAACGGAGACTTCACCTGATCGCAAATCCAGAGATTGTCCCGCAGCCATATCGCCTCACTTACCTGTCTTCGTACCCGCAGATAACTGTATACGGCATACCCAAGCATTACGAGCACACCGATCAACCATAGAATGCTTCCCACAGACAGAATCTGCTGGAACAGTTCGCCTCCAAAGCCTGTTGCCACTGTCCCGGCACCTGTCGGGATTCCTGTCAGCCCTGCTGCCCCGGCGCCTTCAATCACATTTTGTGTAGGATTACCCACTATGACCGGTGTCTGTGCAAGCGTCAGATCCGCCGCACTGCCGTAGCGATTCTGCATCCGGAAGACTCCCGGCATCAGGCTGAACCGGCTCTCCGGCACATAAGGACACACCAGTCGTAAGGCTGCAAATCCCCACAGCACACAGTTCACCCACTTCGGTGCCTGTCTTAACAGAAGTCTGAGAAACAATACGATCAGGATCAGCCATGCCGCGCCGATGCTCATCGTAAGTAATGTTACAAAAATACGAATCATTCTATTCTCCATTCCAACACTAATCGTCAATATAAATACCAACGAAAAACGTGTTTTTCCGTGTGAAACTTAGAACTTCTTCACGATAGAGCCCTTGCTCTGAGTGATTAGAAGTTCTTTTCACACTGCTCCCCCTTCCGCTTCATCGATCATCTTGCGGATCTTCGCCGCCTCCTCTGCGGTAAGCGACCGGTCTTTTGTAAAGGCCGCAAGAAACGCAGGCAGAGACCCTTCAAAGGTATCCTCCACAAACTGTCTGCTCTGCATCACATAGAACTCTTCTCTGGAGATCAGGGAAGTCACCGTCCCGTTGTCATTGCGAAACAGACCCTTGTCACACAGTCTGCGCAGTACATTATGCGCCGTGGTGCGCTTCCAGTGAAATGCTTCCTCCGTCAGCTTTACCAGTTCCGAAGAAGACACCGGTTCATGCTCCCAGATCATATCCGCATATCGTGCCTCGATCACACCCAACTGAATTTCTGCCATGTTGTTTCCTCCTATTACTGTTTTCCTGATTACATAGATTTCTTTTGATCTTCTTATTTTACTTTTGCAAAAGTAGAGAGACCACATGTTGTGGTCTAATTATAGACTACAGCATGTGGTCTCCATTGTCAAGCATATCTTCTATCAAAAATTACCGCTGGATATCATATGTTTCCGGCCAGCCTGCCCGTTCTCCCCTCTCGATCTCCCTCTGGATCCGCTCGTAGATATACAGGTTTTTGTGTTCCAGATCGATCAGCTGCAACAGTTCCTCATCCGTCAGCGACCGTTCCGGGTAGTAAAACTGTGCGTCTGCAATACAGTAAACAAGTTCCTGTCCGTCATATTCTTCCGGGAATGTGATCACTGCAATGGTTGTCTCTGTATAGGCATTTTCCTGTTCGTACTTTTCCGTCCACTCTTCATAACGGGTCTGTTCCTCCGGTGTCAGGTCACGGCTGTCCCCTCCCCAGACATCCACAGGCGCGGAAGAAAGCATTGCATACAGTTCATCGATTTCCGCATCTGACATCTGTTCATAACGATCAAAATAGGACACCTCAGAATATTTCTGCTGCCATATTTTCTCCTGTATGCTGTAATCCAGCTTATGCACATATTCGATAACTTCCAGCCATTCCTCTTCGGTAACAGTGGTACTCGGCAGATAGATGAGACAGCCGTATTCTTCCTCGGGGGTGCTCCGAACGGCTACACCTGTGCCGGAATAGTTCTCTTCTTCGGCTAATTCATGAAGCTGTCCCGCAGGATATTTGCCATCCTCTTCATATTCCCGGGTCAGCTGCTCATATACACTCTGTTCTCTTGCCGTCAGTTCTCTGTTAAATTCCGCCTGAACACTGCCTTGTCCTGCCACCATCTCCAAGTGTCCCAATTCTTCCGTCCCGATGTCAGTCATGCGCTCTGCCAGATAGCGGCGGTATCCCATGATTCCGGCGGCGGTGGCGGATACTGCTGTGACAGAAAGTATCACCACAGCTAACAGGATGCCTGCTGCGCGGGGGAATCTCTTGCCCGTCAATTGTTTTTCCTGCGCTGCCTGTTGTCTGATCTGTGCATAGGCTGCATCCGCCCTATCCAGTACGATCTGTGGAAGTTCTATCTCTATTTCATTCATCGGTCTCATTTTCTTCCGCCTCCTTCCTCTGTCTCCGCATAATATCTCGCCAACTGCTCCCGCCCTCTGGCGAGCCTTGTGCGCACCGTACTGTCGGGCAGTTGCAGTAATTTTCCGATCTCTGCTGTCCGCAGTCCTTCCGCATAGAACAGTACTACGATCAGGCGATATTTTTCATCCAGTCCCCACAGGGCTTCCTTCCATTCCAAATTTGCCTCTGCCTCCACTGTATCCTTCGCTGCCTGTTCCGGCAGTTCTTCCACACAGATCATCCGTCTCCCTGAGCGCAGGATATCCTTGCATTTATTGATCAGAATACGGATCATCCAGGTCTTGAAATATCGGTTTTTCTGTAATGTATCTATTTTCTCCCAAACGGTGAGAATCGTCTCCTGTATGGCATCCGCAATATCCGCATCCTGCGGTAGGATCGCGCTGGCTGTCCGGTACATGTCCTTCTCATGAAGCTGCATCAGCTCCGTGAAAGCATCTGGATCCCGTTTTTTTGCCCTGCGCACCAATTGTTCTATCTCTCCCATGTGCCTCGTCCTTTCTTCCTCATAAGTATACGTCTTATGACTATTAGACGGAAGAGTCTGTGAAAATGTCCCAGGGATAAATAACAAAATCTAATTTTTACCTTAGAAAAAACTTTTCAGCCTATTCCGGGTCAAAGTTCTATTTTGCTATATATAGTCCATTTAATTTTCTTTTTATTCCTCTGACTACTAAATATGGTATTGTGCACTTTTTTGTTGTGGAATTGTATACGAAATATTAGAATTGAAACGCACTACTCTGCATGATACACTTTTTGAGAAGCAACCGTGTTGCAAGGTGGTAGCCTCCCGGCTTATAGCTTTTAATGAGAAGGGAGGTGGTGCTAATGAATATGTATGAAGTATTAAACCTGTTATTTTTAGGTGGTACATTTCTCATTGCGCTGCTTGCCTACATAGACAGTAGGATAAACAAGCGAAAATAAATAAACCTACCTTGTCACTTGGCCAGTACAGGTAGGTTTACTATCACCACCGGGAGGCTAACCACTTGTGGGCGGTTGCTTCTCTTTATGTCTTGATTATAATATCTTTCTTTCTTTCTTTCAAGCCTTAGTTTTAAAAATTATTTTCTCACCACTTACGGTCTCTGTCCCATAGCACCTTCCAGTGTCAGGGTCTCACCGCTCATATACTTGAAGTCGGGAGAAGCCAGCTGTACGCAGACGCGGCCGATCTCCTTCTCCACGTCGCCGTAATGTCCCATAGGAGGCATCTTGACGTTTGCCTTGAAAGCATCGGGATATGCCTGCTCGAATTTCTCCAGCTGTGCGGTCCATGCCAGAGGACATACAACGTTGACATTGATGCCATCGGGACCCCACTCGGTAGCTGCGACTCTGGTCAGTCCGCGGATACCTTCCTTGGCCGCCGCATAAGCGCACTGTCCGAAATTACCGAAGAGACCTGCTCCGGAGGCAAAGTTAATAACAGAACCCTTGGTCTCCTTCAGGTAAGGATAGCAAGCCTTCATATAGTAGAATGCTGCATACAGACCGGAATATACCGCCAGGTCAAACTGCTCGGTGGTATGATCTGCGATGGTTACGCCGGAAGCGGAAGCCTGGGCATTGTTGATCAGTACATCGATCCTTCCGAAAGTGTCAATCGCCTGCTTCACCACATTCTGTACGATTGCTTCATTGTCTGAACCAGCGCTGACATCTGCCTGTACGGGAAGTACCTTGATACCGTACTTTGCCTCCAGTTCTTCCTTCGCATCCGTCAGCTTCTGTACATTGCGTCCGGTCAGCACCAGATTGGCACCTTCTTTGGCATAAGCGGTTGCGATTCCGTAACCGATGGAACCGCACTCTCCGTTACTCAATACCGCTCTTCCTCCACCGGTGATGATTGCTGTCTTTCCTGTTAAAAATCCCATAAAATACCCTCCCTTTCTTGTTTTTATCTATTTCCTTACTTTTAATTCATTATAGCATAATTATAAGCGCTTTACCTGAGAAAAATACTCACCAATATTCCTATGATTCCGCCAATAATGAAAGTAGCAGGAATGCCGTACGCATCCTTTTTTGTCATCCGATCCCACTCAATCCGCGAAGGTGTCATCTTCGTATGGCACATGCTCTGATAGCAGAGATAAATATGTCTCCAACGACACAGATACCCCACCAGATTATAGATTCCATCCAATAATATTCCCACTGCCAGTACAAACAGCATTGTAATTCTCCCCCGGTAGAAGTCTGCCAGCGCTCCTGCTATCAGAATCAATACCGGATAGCCATAACGATCCAAATATGCCAAAATGTACATTACTGTCGTAGAATAACTGCGTTCCGGCTTCTTCTCAACGATCACTTCCGTGCACCCCCAGTCGCTCTGCCTCCTGCAGGAACCTGACTTCGATCTCTCCCGGCGTATGCTCCGCCAGATCCGGTACGGAAAAAAGTTTCGGCACTTCTCTGTTCTCTTCGCCATGAAGCAATGTCTTCAGTTCCAGTTCCAGAATCTCATCGTCAATCTGTTTCCAGCGGCGGTTCTCCTCTTCCGTCAGATCATCCAATCCGAAATGTGTAAGGATCGTTCCCATGATCTTACTTTCAATCTCCAGATAATTGGTCAGATAGATCTTCACCGGGCGGATGATATCCGATATATATCCCTCGCTGGCATCATGGAGCAGACAGGCGAGCTGCTGCCTCTTAGACCACCCTCTGGCTTTCGCTTCCGCAGCACAGTTGAGCGAATGCTGTCCCACCGAATAAAAATAGGTCAGCTGTCCGCCTCCCCGGCATAATAAGCTCAAAGCATGGGCGATATCTTCGATATAGACATCTCCCGGTGTCATCTGCATGGGATCAAACTTTCTGCCAGAATATGTAGTCATGGTGTTCATAAGTGTCGCTCCTTATTTCTCCGCGCGGATCAGGTTCTTATAGAATCTGACAGCTCCGGGCAGACAATTATACTCAATATTTTCGTTCAATCCATGCATTCCCTTCATCTGTTCCGGTCCGTAGACTACCGGTGCAAAACGGATACAATTCCTGCAGATCGGCTGGTAAAACTGTGCATCGGTCGCACCCGTCATCACATAAGGGCTGGAAGGCAGTCCCGGGAAAGTATCCGCGATGGTCTGCTCCACCAGATGGAATGCTTCTCCGTGAATATCCACAGGCGGCGTATAATCATTGGCATGCAGCACTTCGGTCTCCAGACCGTATTTACCTGCTACTTTTTTGATGATCTCCAGGCTCTCTTTTTCCCCCTGATGAGGAATAAAACGCATGTTAGCGCCCACATAGGCTTCCTGAGGCAACACATTATAGGCATCGGAACCCTTCTGCACCGTGAAAGCGATCGTCGTCTTAAGCATTGCACCTGCCTGGGCACTGATCGCAGGCATGACCGCTTTTAATACCGGTCCGAACAGCCACACATTACCGAA
>ENA-OPCK01001099-OPCK01001099.1-human-gut-metagenome-genome-assembly--contig:-NODE-1099-length-10991-cov-3.895666_pt1 | contig 10991 bp, 9 predicted proteins | sample MGYA00241249_ERZ501478 | MGnify/ENA primary metagenome ERZ501478 (study PRJEB25962, sample SAMEA2042629) | human gut metagenome | biome: human gut; feature: human-associated habitat; material: faeces...
GATAGATGTTATATATATCCGTACTGTACTTCATGAGTCTGTAAAGCTTTGCCGCAACAGCAGGGCCTTTTGCACCCCACCAGAACCAGGTTCCCTCGGACTCGTGGAAAGGTCTCCACAGAACCGGGATATCTTCAAGCTGGAATCTTCGGAGTTCCTTTGCGATGATGTCCATATCGTGGTAGAAAGCATCACGTTCTCTTGTGCCTGGAATGAGCACCTTTTCAGCGTCGAAGTCAGTGTGCTCTGTGTAGAAACTCTTGTCACGACCTCCAATCGGAGAGAACCAGTGAAATGTGAAAGTGACAATGCCATTTGTTTTCTTTGCCCATTCGAGAGCGGTGTCAAGGGTATCCTGATTTTCATATACCTCTGTGAGACATTCTGCGGATGCATCATTATAGTTTATGTTTGGCGAGTATCCAAGCAGCTCGAAACCTCTGAGTGCCGGACATTTGCCTGTCTGTTCGTATATATAGTCAATCTCCTCCATAGGATTGGTCTGTGTGTGCTGACCTGTTATTATCTTATTACCGGCAATCTCCGATAAATAATCTAGTAGATTCTGTGCTGAATGCGATATGTGCTTGTTTGCTGCTTTCTGCATCTTATTTTCTCCTTCATTAGTATGTGTTTGATATGCTTTTATCATATACAAATAAATGTAATAATTGTATTATATAAAGAGCAAAAAATTGTATAAACCTATCATGATACAACTTGGATCGTAGGGGGAGAGACTGCTATGGAAATGTTTGAGTACATTGATGAGATGAAACAGCCATATGATATATTTTACACAGATTGTGTGCATTCTGAATTGCACTGGCACTATTACAGTGAGGTACTTTATATAGTCAGCGGATCTATCCGGGTGATCTGCAATGATGGAGAGACGGTCCTCAGAAAAGGGGATATGTGCTATCTATATCCGCTGCAGCTCCACAGTATAAAGGCGGATAAGACCTGTACGGAGCCGGTGAAGTATGCGGTCATAAAGTTTAATATGTATACACTGGGCATTCCCCAGACTTATATAAGGAAAATGTATGATTGTTTTGTATACAAGACGGAGACTACAGATTTCTGTACTGTTATAAGGTCTGAAAAACTAAAAGAAAGTATGGCAGATATTGTTCAGGATATATTTGAGGAGTATATGGAAAAACGGGAGATGTACATGCTTGCGGTTCAGTCTGGGATATATAAGCTGCTCATCATCATGGCAAGACAAATGAAAACAAATGGAGATTTTAAGCATAAGAGGTCGGATGGTGATGTGTATTTCAATCACATACTGGAATATATAGATGCGCATTCGTCAGAACAGATAGAGGTTCAAGATCTGGCAGAAATGTGCAGTATGAGTTATTCACACTTTGCCAGATCATTTAAGGCTCGTTATGGAAGATCGTGTAAGGAATACATATTGTATATAAGGCTCAACAAGGCGCAGAACATGCTGCTGTATTCGGATTATTCCATGGAATATATCGCGCAGGAAAATGGTTTTTCGGACAGCAGTTATTTTATCCGTGTGTATAAAAAGTGGAGGGGAATCACTCCGAAACAGGAAAGGATGCAGAACAGACTTTAGTATCCCAATAGGGTGCAAATGAAACAGACTCACATGTGATCGAGACACAAGTGAGTCTGTTCATAAACCGATTATATTGTTGCCGTTGCGGACTTTGCACGGCTGATTTTATTTCCCCCGAATTTTCGTCTCAGCTGTTTCATAACCCACAGGTACGCAGGTATCAGGAAGAGATCAGCACATACCCATGCAAGCGGACTTCCTAGTGATACGCAGATGAAACCGAAATGAGGCACCAGCACGAAACCGGCAACAGAACGGGCAATCATCTCACATATGCCTGCAAGTATGGCGAAAGTCGAGTATCCAAGCCCCTGTATCATGAATCTTACGATATTCACAAGAGCCAGGAATATGTAGAATGCGGCGTTGATAACTACGAATTCATATATGTAGCCGATAAGCTCAATCTGTTCCTTCTTTACAAAGAGAAGTGCAAGCTGCTTTCCGAATACGATGGAGAAAGCCAGAGCCACGAGGGCATATATGATTCCCATCTTGATACAGGCTTTAAGTCCCTGATCAACACGGTCAAGACGTCTGGCACCAACATTCTGACCTCCGTATGTTGCCATGGTGGAGCCCATTGCATCGAAAGGACAGCACATGAACATGGAAATCTTGCTTCCTGCTGATACGGCTGCAACATATGTTGAACCCATATCATTGACTGCGGTCTGAAGAATGACACTGCCTATGGCGGTTATGCTGTACTGCAGGCCCATAGGCAGACCCATACCGCAGAGCTTAAGGCAGTGGCGCATGCTGAATGTCCAATCCTCTTTACTGAATTCAAGATACTTCAGTTTCTTTGTCATGTATATCGTACATATGATTCCTGACACTGCCTGTGAAGCTACTGTGGCAACTGCAGCTCCGGCGACGCCCATAGGAACAACAAGTATAAGATCAAGTATTATGTTGACAATTGATGAACCCACAAGGAATATGACAGGTGTGATACTGTCTCCGAGTGATCTCAGTATACCGGCGGTCAGGTTGTAGAGGAAGGTTGCCGGAATGCCCAGGAATATTATAAATATGTATATATATGCATCATCGATGATATTCGAAGGTGTTCTGAGAGCCTTGAGTATCTGCATGGTAAAGATACTTACTGCCACTGTTATAACAGCAGCCAGTGCAACGGATGACCATATACTGTTGATTATATAAGCCTTAAGAGCCTTGAAATCCTTCGCACCGTAAGCCTGGGCAACAGGAATTGCAAAACCATTGCAGATACCGATACAGAATCCAAGTATCATGAAGTTGATGCTTCCGGTGGAACCCACAGCCGCCAGTGCGTCAGTTCCAAGCTTCTGCCCGACTATGACAGAATCTACCATATTATAAAACTGCTGAAATATCAGACCGAAGAGAAGGGGCAGACCAAAGTTCAATATAAGCTTTGAAGGCTTTCCTTCAGTGAGGTCTTTTGTGCCACTGATGCGCGCAATAAAATTCTTCATGTGATTCACCTCTCAAAAATCTAGTTGTTTGTTTATAAATTGCTTGTTTTCACGATATCGTGTGTTTGCTAGTTAATCACCTTTTAATGATTTTATATATGGAAAAAAGGTGATTAAACGTGGTAAAATGTAAACACTTTTGTAATGCTGGAAACTTGATATATATTAGTCTCTGAACTAATATAAGTATAGTCGTAAAAGTGATGAAAAAAGAGAAAATAATTGTGCATAAAGCGCATGGATACAAACCAGGGTAATGTCGATAACGATAATGACCTGGCGGGGGATATGGAATGAGCAGAGATAGTGATAAAAAAAAGAACAATAAAAAACACAGAGAAGAGATTAGAAATATAAGCAGCATAGAGAATGGTACTTCGAGAGCCTACAGGCAGAAGGTGCTTGTCAGACAGGCTGGAAAGCTCGTGGACGAGCTGGAGCGCGCAAGGCGTGAAGAACAGGAGACTCAGGCAGATGGAATCATCAGACAGAAGGTAGTCAAGAGAAAGAGCACCAGGATAGCGTACAGGGTGGTTGGCATAATATTTGTACTGGCAGGTATAGCACTTGTGTGGTGGGCTATGGGAGGTCACTACAGAATGATAAAGGCTGCTATTGCGATTGCGGCCATGGCATATGGATTTTATGTGGTCAAGGCTTCATTTAGAAAGTCTGCATATGATATGACATATCTGTTTGGTCAGGATGTTATAACGATCATTCAGAAGAGAGGCAGTAAGGTGATACCGTATGAGACTATTACAGGGTATATCATGATAGAGCCTGATCCTGAATTGAAGTATTATATAATTAAGTTTGACAGAGGCAGGGAGAGTTACATAGTTCCATTTGCCGGAGCAAAAGGCAAATGTGAGGCGGTATACGATATCCTGAGAGAGAAGGTAAGAACTGATGAAGAATAAAATACTTGAAAAGCTGCAGAACAGTGATGGATATGTGTCAGGACAGGAGCTCTGTGAGCTGTTGGGGGTATCCAGAACAGCGGTGTGGAAGAACATACAGGCACTCAAGAATGAAGGTTATGTGATCGAGGGCGTGAACAACAAGGGATACAGATTGGTGAGTGAGCCTGATGTAATGTCTGAGGAGAAGATCTCAAAGTATCTTGAGACCAGAACATTTGCCAGAAAGCTTTACTATTATGATGAGACGGATTCAACGAACACCCGTGCCAAGATAGTCGGGGAAACTGACTGTGTTCACGGAGCTCTGTTCGTGGCAAATGAGCAGACTGCAGGAAAGGGACGAAGAGGCCACAGTTGGAATTCTGATAAGGGCACGACAATATCCATGTCGTATCTGCTCAAGCCGGACATAGATATTTCCTGTGTGTCAAGGATAACTCTGGTGTCGGCGGTGGCACTTGCCAGAGCGTTCAGCAAGGTGGATGGAGTAAAGCCTCAGATTAAATGGCCGAATGATGTGTTGTCTGATGGAAAAAAAATGGTCGGAATCCTCACAGAGATGAGTTCCGAGGGAACTGACATAAGCTATGTTGTTGTGGGAATAGGCATAAACGTGTATAACCGAAGCTTCCCTGAGGACATAGCAGACAAGGCCACATCAATACTGCTGGAAAATGGCAAGGGCTGTGACAGATCATGGTTCATTGCACAGGTGTCAAATGAATTTGAAAAGCTATATGACGAATTTATAAAGAATAAGGACCTGGGATTCCTTGTTGATGAGTACAACAGTTATCTTGTGAACAGGGATAAGCAGGTGTATGTAATAGAGGGGGATAAAAAGACAGAGTACACGGCGCTTGGACTTTCAAAGGATGGCGGACTTCTGGTGAGGGATGCCGATGGCGAGGTTCACGATATAATATCCGGGGAAGTATCCGTGAGAGGAATATATGGATATGTGTAAGGCTGAAAAAAATAGCTGATCAAGAATATGGTTATAGGGCTTAAGAAAATTAATAATTGGTATGTATAATTCAAAAAAACTAGAAATATAGCCCCTTATAGTTTATAATCGGCAGTGAGTATATAACAAAACTTAGAAAACACAAAGATGGAGGACATAAAACATGGAAAAGATTCAGATGACCACACCACTTGTAGAGATGGATGGAGATGAGATGACCAGAATTCTCTGGCAGTATATAAAGGATGAGCTTATTTATCCATTTATCGATCTCAAGTCAGAGTACTATGACCTTGGACTTGTACATAGAAATGAGACAGATGACAAGGTAACATTTGACTCAGCATACGCAACACAGAAGTATGGCGTAGCTGTAAAGTGTGCTACTATCACACCTAATGCGGCAAGAGTTAAGGAGTACAATCTCAAGGAGATGTGGAAGAGCCCTAACGGAACCATCAGAGCGATCCTTGATGGTACAGTGTTCAGAGCACCTATCGTAGTAAAGGGAATCGAGCCATGTGTTAAGAACTGGAAGAAGCCTATCACCATCGCAAGACATGCATATGGTGACGTGTACAAGAGTGTAGAGATCGATGTTCCAGGTCCTGGAACTGCAGAGCTTGTATTCACAGGCGATGACGGACAGGTTATAAAGGAGACTATCCATAAGTTTGATGGCCCTGGTGTTCTTCAGGGACAGCACAACGTGGACAAGTCTATTGAGAGCTTTGCAAGAAGCTGTTTCAAGTATGCGCTTGATACAAAGCAGACACTGTGGTTTGCGACAAAGGATACTATATCAAAGAAGTATGATCACACATTCAAGGATATCTTCCAGGAGATATTTGATGCGGAGTATAAGGAGCAGTTCGATGCAGCAGGTATCGAGTACTTCTACACACTTATAGATGATGCGGTTGCCCGTGTTATGAAGAGTGAAGGCGGTTACATCTGGGCATGTAAGAATTATGATGGAGATGTAATGAGTGACATGATCTCATCAGCATTTGGTTCACTTGCCATGATGACATCAGTTCTCGTATCCCCTGATGGAAAGTATGAGTACGAGGCAGCACACGGAACAGTTATGAGACATTACTACAAGCACCTTGCAGGCGAGGAGACATCTACAAACTCAGTTGCAACTATCTTCGCATGGTCAGGAGCACTCAGAAAGCGTGGAGAGCTTGATGGAATCCAGGCACTTCAGGATTTTGCAGACAAGCTCGAGGCTGCAACCATCAAGACCATAGAAGATGGCAAGATGACAAAGGATCTGGCTCTCATCACAACTCTCGAGAACCCAACAGTCCTCAACAGTGAGAACTTCATCAAGGCTATCAGAGAGACACTTGAGGGAATGCTCTAAGAATGAAATTGTGTAACGGGCTGATTACAGACGTTGCTTTTAACGGGATATCACCTTTATTCATACAAATGGATAAAGGTGATATTTTTATGCCATTGTGTAAAATGTGGCATTGGGTTAAAATAGCTTATATAGCATGCCTATAGCAGCATGCATATAGTAGTTTGTCTATCTGAGTGTAGCGTATAAGATAATGAGGAGTTGCATTTATGAGAATTGAGCATGTTGCGATGTATGTGAATGATCTTAAAGCTGCGAAGAATTTTTTTGAGAAATATCTGGGAGCATCAGCAAATGAGGGATATCATAATAAAACGACGGACTTCCGTTCATATTTTCTCACATTTGATGATGGCGCAAGGCTTGAGATAATGAACAGGCAGGGAATGGATGATCCTGAAAAGACACTTAACAGAACCGGATTGATACATATAGCATTCAGTGTGGGAAGCAAAGAAAAAGTTGATGAGCTTACCAGACAGCTTGCGGAGGATGGCTATGAGGTGACAAGTGGACCGCGGACGACAGGCGATGGATACTATGAGAGCTGTGTGGTCTGCATAGAGGATAATCAGATAGAGATAACGGTATAGGAATGACAGAATAGGAGGTAAAAGACAATGGATAATCAGGTATTAGAGGTAATAAAAAAGAGAAGCTCAGCGAGAGCATACAGTGATGAAGAGGTTATGAAGGAGCAGCTTGAGAAGGTCATCGAGGCTGGGCTTCAGGGACCTACAGGTATGAATAAGAAAGAGATACATTTTACAGTTGTTAAGGGTGATGCTCCAATTCTGGAAGAGCTTGATGCAGAGAAGCGTGCACTTCGCGGACAGGATAAGCAGCCTCACAATTTCTATTATGAGGCTCCGGTGCTCATATTCTTAAGCGCTGAGGATGACTTCAAGTGGAGCAAGGTGGATTCAGGAATTGCAGTTCAGAATATGGCTATAGCGGCAGAGAGCATGGGGCTCGGAAATCTGATAATCGGTTGCGTGTATGATGCACTTCACGGGGAGAAGAAAGCATATTTTGACAAGGCACTTGCAATACCGAAGGGATATTCATTCCAGATAGCTCTTGCCGTTGGACACAAGACTGACAACAAGACACCACATGATTACGATGTTGCTGCGCAGGTAAGTTATCTGTAGTATATATGGGGAGGATATTGCGTATGGGAAAACTTGTAATGGGGTATTGGGACTGCCCATATTGTAGTACGAAACATATAGAAGGAACGAAGCGTGAGTGTCCGTCCTGCGGAAAGCCGAGGGGACAGGAAGTTAAGTTCTATATGGATGGAGTGCGGTATTTGTCCGCGGAGGAGAGTCAGACAAAGGGAAAAGGTGCCGACTGGTTATGTGATCATTGTGGCAATTACAATTCAGCTCTTAACACACGGTGCAGCAGCTGCGGTGCTGAACGAGGTGCGAAGGATAAGGGGTATTTTGACGTCAGGAAAGAGCAGGACGCAAGGAATGCCAGGAATGCATCAGGTACAGGAACGGCTGCCGACGGACAAAAAGGCGGGCAGGGCAATCGGAAAAGAGGACATTCATTTGGAGCATGGAAGATAGTGCTGATCGGCATGCTTGTGATAGCGGCTATAATCGGACTTACGGCGATCATAGCCATGCCAAAGAAGAGGACAGTCACAGTCAGGGATATGACATGGAAGACCAGTGTTGATGTGGAGAAATATATTCTGTGTGATGAAGACGACTGGGAACTCCCCGAGGGTGCCACGCTAAAGACCACGAAACAAGAGGTGCACCATACTGAACAGGAATATGTTGGTGAGCGTGAGGAGACCTATGATTCATATGAGGTGATAGGTTCCCATGTGGAGTACAGCTATGAGGACAATGGAGATGGAACCTTCTCTGAAGTTGCAAATGATGTGGACGATTATGGATATGTGACGAGAACGAGGTCTGTTCCGGTGTATAGAGATAAGCCTATATACAGGACGAAGTATTATTATACAATATGGCGGTGGAAGTACGACAGGACGGAGACCGCCGAGGGCGGTGGAAAGACACCGGAATACCCAGATCCCCAGCTCACAGACAAGGAGAGGCTAGGGAAAAAATCAGTTGAATATGAAGTCACATGTGAAGTGAAGGATAAGGAAAAGACATATAAAGTTGAAAAGTCTATATATGACAAACTTGACATAGGTGAGACATATAAAGTCAAGGCTGACTCTGAGGAGATAGTGAGTATCATAGAGTAAAGACTTAAGAACACGGAGGCGGGCAAAAGTGACAAAGCAGTCAAAGCCTGGTAAGGATAAAAATTCAGATATTGAGAGATATCCGTATCTGGTGGCTGAACTGTCAGGACAGATTGCGGTATATGCTTATGTGGGACCATTTCATGACAGACCGGCGTATGACTGGTCCGTGGAGACATCGATATATGTGGATAGGAATATAAGGCATATGGTTGATCCTGAGAGACCATTCTGACCTGCCTGGCTCATCCCCGGATGGATAAGACATAGTGAAAATTATGTCGAATCTGTTCGGGGATTTTTTTATTATAACGAATATGCGGGAAGTCTGTTGAATACTATGTATTTGAGACGAAATAGTTAAGGCGGACATTGAATGAGAGGTAACCATGATAATGGGATGTGCTTTCAGACTATGCAGCTCATAGCAGTTGCAGTGGCGATGGTTTTTGTGCTTTGCGTGACGGCGGGGACTATAGGAGCACTTGCAAAGGCGGACGATGGCAGTTATATGCTGCAAAGCAGCTCTGCAACGGAGCTAATGGGGGACTTTGGTGTGATATGTTTTGACACACTGTATGCACAGACACATCTTCACAGTAACTTTATCACAAGGACACTCAGTGCAAATTCAAACTCGGGACTCAGAAATTCGTATGGAGTATATGAGGAATTCTACTTTGAAAATGCTGAACGGATGTGTGGCTGTGTGTCGGATGCAGGAACTGATATGCTTTATACAGGATCGGAAGTCAGGAGAGCAGATGGCGGTGAAATATATATCCGTATGAATGATGGCTCCGAGACAAAGCTTGACAGTCCGGCAAATGTCAGAACCGATGCGGAGATTGCAGAGGATGGTGAATATTCTAAATATGCAGATATGGCTGATATACAGAGAAAGTTTATTGACTATAGTCAGAAACTTAGGACTTATGCAGACACAGAGGGTACTGTGGATGTTGATATAACAGGTGATATGAACGATAGAAGTGTGTCAGTAAATGGTAGCGGACTGCATGTGGTATCCATGGATTACAGTCAGCTCGCCGCGGGCACAAATCCGATATATTTTGAGTTCCCGGATTATGGTGATGATACGGTGCTGCTCATGAATATTGATCTGGCAGGTATCCAGGATGCTGTTCTGGGCGATCTGATACTTGGAAGCAAGAGCGATGCAAAGGCAAACGATAATGGTAATTTTTATAATGCCTACAACAGAATGTATTTTAACTTCTATGACAGCTCGGCAGCAGATGGACAATTTGGCGGAAGCATAACATTTGCGGGCAGGGGATTTGGAACAGTGATAGCTCCAGAGGCAGCGGTAAATCTCGGACACAACTGGGATGGTTGTGTGGTGAGTGAAGTATTCTCAAACGGAGGAGAGTTCCACAGAGTACCGGGAAATGATTTCCTGGATGAAGAGCCAACGACAAAGGATACGACAACGGAAGATACCACAACAGAAGACACGACGACAGAGGACACGACAACAGAAGATACGACAACAGAAGATACCACAACAGAAGATACCACAACGGAATCAACAACAGGAACAACAACAGAGGATACCTCAACAGAAACTACGACGGGTACAACTACAGAGTCGACCACGGAACGTACTACATGGAGTACAACAGGAACAACAAACACCATGACAACAACACGTAACACGCCTCCGGGCAGACATCCAGATACAGGTGATCGGCTGCCTGTAAAAGAAACGGCAGTTGTGGTTATTCTGGCTCTTATGGGAAGTGCAGGGATATTAATATATAAAAAAATAAGAAAGTAGACATATTCTATTGAAATAGGACATAGAGCTGGGCTACAGCTTGGTCGTGTTCAGGAGATAGTCAGGCTAGGGAGACATTAGTAAAATACAGTTAGTACTGTATATAATTTAAATAGAGTTACAGCACCGCCATGTATGCAGCGTTTTACATGGCGGTGTTTTGCGTAATACAGGTAAAAATGCCCATAGTCTTGCATAATATCCCAGGATGTGATATATTTTAGAGGAATTTTGTGGTACAAAATACCATGGCGGGAGAATGTGTTTACATTATTTGACACAGAATAATAAGAAGGCACATTCTTTATTTTTGCTCATTAAAGATAGGAGAACAAGAACATGACGATAACTGATGAAACAATTGATTATGTTGGAATCCTTGCAAAGCTTGAGCTCTCCCCGGAGGAGAAGGAGCAGGCAAAGAAAGATATGGAAACCATGCTTGATTATATTGATACCCTGAATGAACTGGATACAGAAGGAATTGAACCGATGTCACATGTATTTCCGGTAAATAATGTATTCCGTGAGGATGTAGTGACAAATGGAGACAATCACGAAGCAATGCTGGCAAATGCGCCGCAGCAGAAAGAACAGAGCTACAAAGTACCTAGAAC
>ENA-OPCK01001100-OPCK01001100.1-human-gut-metagenome-genome-assembly--contig:-NODE-1100-length-10986-cov-34.285061_pt1 | contig 10986 bp, 8 predicted proteins | sample MGYA00241249_ERZ501478 | MGnify/ENA primary metagenome ERZ501478 (study PRJEB25962, sample SAMEA2042629) | human gut metagenome | biome: human gut; feature: human-associated habitat; material: faeces...
CGCGCCTTATCGTAAGATGGTAGCGGCGAAACATTGTCATATTCAACTTTACCATCTATTTTACCTTCATCATCAACTACAATAGTGCTAGCTACGCCATACTTTTCGAAAGGACACAAGTCATAGTATTCTATGTCTGCTTCCGTTTTTATCTCTTTGTCAATCGGAATTTCAGGGTCTGCTATAAGCCTGTCTTGAAGAACACGGATAAGTTCATATCTGCGGTCGGAAGCATCCGCAGGTGGATTGGCGAGAATTGTGCACTTTACCGAGAGATAATATTCGTGCCCGCGTTCATAGGTAAAGCCTTTTATCTGTTCAAATCCAAGGTATTGCCATTCTTCGGAATCACCTTCCGTCTTGACGAGCAAGCATTCTATTGGTTTTCTCATATCATCGCCCCACGCATACGTCACGCCTGTTTCTGCCGACACCAGCATTCTGATTTCTTTGACTGAATCTTTAGGCTCATCATCATCGCTACAAGCAGCCAGTCCTGCCACGGCGAGGAATGTCATGAGCAGCATTCTGAAAAAATTTATATTCATCATTCTTTTTAAATTTTAATTGTTCTCTACATAATAATAAACACCGAAAATGCAAAAATATTGCATTGCAAACACAATTTCCTTATTTCCGCAACACTATAATTTAATATTTTTTATAAGTACCTGAGCAACAATAAGTTGCTCAGGATTTTGCCATGTCAGAAATTTCACTTATCTTAGTGTTGCTTTTAAAAACAAATAAAACTCTGAATGACATGGCAAAAATACAAATAAAATCTGAGAAACTCACTCCTTTTGGAGGATTTTTTCTATTATGGAGCAATTTGATGCTCTTTTAGCTCAAACCATAGATTCTACCTTGGGATTGAGATGCACATTGTTTGGTTATCAATATAGTGAGATTCTACGCTCTCTGATGTGCGTATATCTTTGTGGTGGCTCATGTATTGAGGATGTTACAACTCACCTGATGAAACATTTGTCTCTTCATCCAACTCTTCGCACTTGCAGCGCAGACACCATATTACGTGCTATCGAAGAACTGACTTTTAAGAGCATCACCTATAAGTCTGCTTCTGGCAAATCCTATGATTTCAATACTGCAGACAAGATGAACTGCTTACTGGTCAATGCCCTGCTTGCTACTGGTCAATTGAAATCCGGTCAAGAGTATGATTTTGGATTGCGTGCCACCAGCAGAATCAAGACCTTTGTTTTCAAGTTCATCTCTGTTCCTGCGAAATGGATTAAGACATCACGTAGGCATGTATTGAACATTTACTCAGACAACTATGCTTATGCCAACCTGTTCAAGACAGACTTTGGTTAAAGGCCATGCTTTTCTGGTTAAACCGGCGTATTACCTCAAGTCGCTTTATGGGGTAAGGGGATTTTGTGTTTACGACGTTTCTGTTATGCCCAAGGAATATGTACAATAAAAGAATTTTTGTCGTTTTACAAGCAAAATCCCACGAAACCCTATAGGTTGCGGATTTGAGGGTAAGACTAATTGTTAAATATATATGAGTTGTTTGTCGTAGCTCATATATCCAAATAAAAAGTAAAGCCTCATCTTAGTACACATCGTTGAGAGGAGTGGTGGGATTTATAGCTACAAAAATGTGGCTTTAATTCGCCTTCTCCAAATATTTTCTAAGAAACCAGCTTATCGGGTAGAGAATTTTACGCAAAAGTTCTAAATTCCATAAATTTCTCCTAGATAGTCATGGGATATTTAGAAAAATATCGTATCTTTGTCCCCGAATTGAGGCGTTCTTTGCATATTGCAAAATACAGAAACGAGCAGAAGTCCGCTCGTTTCCATATTGTTACCTATATAATATAGGCAAACGCCCAACTTCTTGATTTTCAATCAAAGTCCAATTTAGAGCGAGTTATCTATCCTAAAACTAAGAGTAGCAGCTACTAAAACTAAGAGTTATAGCAGTTATTACTAAGAGTAACAGTAGCTATAACTAAGAGTAATGGCAACTATTGATATCGTCCGTATGACCGCTGATGGCTCATTCGTGTCTGATAAGCTATACGTCACATCTGACACTACAGCCATTCACTCTTCGATACTAGACAAATACACTCCTAACTCTGGACAAATCGGAGTTAGTATTAGTAGTGGAAGCAATGTCAGCGGGATCTCCGAGACCTCGCAAGCCAAGCAAATGGTAGCAGCCAATGGCGTTGCAACCTACTCTATGGATGCCCCTACAGGTTATTGCACAGCCCGTGATCTCAATGGTGATGGACTGATAGACCTGCAAGATGGCAGCACAGAAGGGACATGTCTATATCACCAACAAGGGTGATAAGATAGCCTTCTAAACAACTATTAATCCCTCGCAAAACGACTTGCGAGGGATTTTTTTGTCTATTTATTTTGTGCTTTGCCGAAAATACAGTACCTTTGCAGCATTGATTCATACATCTACTTTGCAACATAACAAAATGAGAATAGATATTATCACAGTATTGCCTGAGATGCTGGAGGGATTCTTCAACGAGTCCATCCTGGCACGTGCTCAGAAGAAGGGTCTCGCAGAGATTCATCTCCACAACTTGCGTGACTACACATTGGATAAATGGAAAAGAGTGGACGACTACCCATACGGCGGAAGCGCCGGCATGGTAATGCAATGCGAACCTATCGACCGTTGCATCTCTGCCCTCAAAGCAGAACGAGAATACGATGACGTCATCTATGTTTCTCCTGACGGCGAGACTTTCAACCAGAAAATCGCCAACGAGATGTCGATGCAGGGCAACCTCATCATCCTCTGCGGCCATTACAAGGGCATCGACCAGCGAGTTCGCGACCATCTCATCACTCGTGAGATTTCGTTAGGTGACTACGTATTGACTGGAGGCGAACTGGCTGCCGCTGTCATATCCGACGCCGTCATCCGACTGGTACCGGGAGTCATCAGCGATGAGCAGAGTGCCCTCTCCGACTGTTTCCAGGACGACATCCTTGCTGCTCCTATCTACACCCGTCCTTCCGACTACAAGGGATGGAAGGTGCCAGAGATATTGCTCAGCGGCAATGAGGCGAAAATCAGACAATGGGAATTTGACCAAGCTATGGAACGCACCAAACGATTGCGTCCTGACTTGCTCGAAGAGAAATAGCATTTCACGACAAAGCCATTCTGCAACTACAGAATGGCTTTGTTGTTTTTAGGAACTTCTATCCTGACAAATACCTTATAAATACTCTTTGCAAAATGCCTCGCCCAGTGCAAAGCCTTCTTCGTATAATCGCTCCAACTTATCGGTGTCCTTCTCCATACGTCCCACCTCCAATGGTCGCATCGGGCGGATGCAGGTAATCTTGCCCGCTGCCTCCAAGTCATCGATGAGCTGAATCTGTTCATTATAAGACTTGTGGCGATGGCTCAAGGCGACACGAAGGCGCGGATAGTTCTTATATAAATAAGGTATCTTGTGATCCTTACCGGTATCACGCCAGCCCTTGTTGCGAGTGAGAATCACCACGTTGTGCTCATGCCCCAAGTCGATGGCACGCTGCACAGGGATGCTGTCGGCGATACCACCATCCAGCATCGGGATGCCATCCACATTCACAATCTTGCTCACGTAAGGCAGACTGCTGGAGGCACGAACGATGTCCAAGGCTCGCTGGCGGTCGTGCGCCTCCTTCAGATACATCGCCTGCCCCGTCAGGCAGTTGGTCGTCACCATCTCGAATCGGTCGGCATACTTGAAATAAGTGTCGAAGTCGAAGGGAAGCAGTTGGTTAGGAAACTTATCGTAGAGCAACTTGCGGTCGAAGATGCAACCCTGCGTCACTAGATGACGAATGCCGATATACTGATAACGAGAAAGATAGTCGATATTGGAGATACGGGCACGACGAGGTTGGCGACTCATATACGACATGCCATTGCAGGCACCAGCCGACACCGCCACCACGTATGGGAAGTATAAGTCATACTTCATGAAGGCATCGAGCACGCCACTGGTGAAGACACCTCTCATTCCGCCACCTTCCAACACCAAACCCACATTCTTTCCTAACTTCATATAACTATTGTTTTACTAAGAATTCGTAACCTGTTGTTCGCATCACACTACAAGAATGTAGCTGGAATCTATTAATTATTTATAAATTCTCACTATTTATGCGATTTTGATTGCAAAGGTACGCATTTTTCGGGAAATAATTGCTAACTTTGCAGCAAAATTAGTAAAAATCTAAAAATATGTTTAGTAAGGACACTTACATCCAGCGCCGACAAGAGTTGAAAAAGCTTGTCAAGAGCGGCGTAGTTTTGATTTTCGGAAATAACAACTCACCTTGTAATTTCCCTAACAATGGTTATTACCCATTCCGTCAGGACTCTTCCTTCCTTTATTATTTCGGACAGCAGCGTGACGGACTTGTGGGTGTCATCGACATTGACAACGACATAGAGACCTTGATAGGTGACGATATTGACATTGAGGACATCGTATGGTATGGCAGCGTGGAGAGCGTTCACGACCTCGCAGAGCAAGTGGGCATCCACAACACCGCTCCGTTGAAGAGCTTGAAGACCATCTGCAACGATGCCATGTCGAAGAAGCGCAAGATTCACTTCTTGCCTCCTTATCGCTACGACATCAAGCTCCAGATATTCGACCTCCTCGGCATCCATCCTAACCAGCAGAAGGAGGAGGCTTCTATGGAACTCATTCAGGCAGTAGTGAAGATGCGCTCCACCAAGACGCCTGAGGAAATCGAGGAACTAGAACGTGCCGCCGTCATCGGCTACAAGATGCACACCACTGCCATGAAGCTGACTCGTCCAGGCGTGACAGAGAAGTTTGTGGGCGGTCAGGTAGATGGCATCGCCAACTCCTACGGTGCAATGGTAAGTTTCCCGACCATCTTCACCCAGCACGGCGAGATCATGCACGGCAATCCATCGATGAACGTATTGGAGGCTGGCAGACTGGCACTTTGCGATGCAGGTGCTGAGACCATCAACAACTATTGTTCCGACAATACTCGTACCATGCCAGTGAGCGGCAAGTTCACCCAGCGCCAGTTGGAAATCTACTCTATCGTAGAGGCTTGCCACGACTACACCTTGGAGGTGGCTAAGCCAGGCGTGAAATATGCCGACGTTCACTTCGCCGTTTGTCGCTTGATGTTTGATAAACTGAAGGAGTTGGGTCTCGCCAAGGGTGACACAGAGGAAGCTGTGAAGGCTGGTGCTCATGCCATGTTCCTGCCTCACGGACTCGGTCACATGATGGGAATGGACGTTCACGACATGGAGAACCTCGACCAGATCAACGTAGGATTTGACGAGGAAGTTCGCCCTAACCTGGAGCAATTCGGCACCAACTGCTTGCGCATGGGTCGCCGTCTGCAAGAAGGATTCGTGGTAACCGACGAGCCAGGCATCTACTTCATCCCTGCCCTCATCGACGACTGGAAGGCAAGCGGACACTGCGCCGAGTTCCTCAACTTCGACAAACTGGAGACCTACAAGGACTTCGGTGGCATCCGCATCGAGGACGATGTGCTCATCACCAAGGATGGTTGCCGCTTTATCGGCAAGGACAGAATCCCATACCATCCAAAGGACGTAGAGGAGTTTATGGCTGCCAACAAGTAAGCACTATCAGAAAGAAATAACAACATTATTAATATTAAAGAGACATTTTAATGAAGAAGACATTGATCGTCGCAGCAATGATGGCATTGGTTGCCACAGGTGCTAGCGCAAAGACAGCGAAGGACTCAGCTGCCATCGCCAAGAACAAGCCTGTATTTACAGTGGTAAAGCAAAACCCTATCACAAGCATCAAGGACCAGAACCGCAGCGGTACGTGCTGGTCTTACTCTACTCTCAGCTTCTTTGAGAGCGAGATCTTGAAGAACACGGGCAAGACATACGACTTGAGCGAGATGTATGTTGCCAACAAGACTTATATGGATCGTGCCACAATGGCTGTGAGAATGCACGGCGACGTGAGTTTCTCTCAGGGTGGTAGTGCCTACGATGTGCTCTACTGCTTGCAGCACTATGGCATCGTACCAGAGACAGCTATGCCAGCTCCTGGTACATTGACCGGTGACTCATTGGCTAACTTCGGCGAGTTCTTCGACGTGATGACTCCATACGTAGAGGCTGTTGCCAACAGCAAGGCTAATAAGATTTCCACTGCATGGAAGAGTGGTCTTCAGGGTATCATCGACTCATACATCGGCAAGGTGCCAGAGAAGTTCACATACCAGGGTAAGCAATATACTCCACAGACATTCTGCCAGAGTCTCGGCTTGAACCTCGACGACTACGTAACCATCACCAGCTACACTCACCACCCAATGTGGAGCAAGTTTGCTGTTGAGGTACAAGACAACTGGCGCTGGCCTTTGAGCTACAACGTACCTATGGAGGACCTCTGCAAGATTATCGACAACGCTGTCAACAATGGTTACACCGTAGCTTGGGGTGGCGACGTAACAGAGGATGGTTTCACTCGCAAGGGTCTCGGTATCGCTTACGACGTGAAGAAGGTTCGCTCTATGGCAGGCACAGACGCCGACCATTGGTTCAAGCTCTCCAAGGACGAGAAGAAGGAGAAGTTTGACTCACTCGGTGTCAACGCTCCTGAGGTAGTGCCTACCCAGCAGATGCGCCAGGAGGCTTTCGACAACTGGGAGACCACCGACGACCACGGTATGCACATCTATGGTATCGCCAAGGACCAGAACGGCAAGGAGTACTATATGGTGAAGAACTCTTGGGGTGAGTATGGCGACTACAAGGGCACATGGTATATGACCAAGGCTTTCGTAGCTTACAAGACCATGGACTTCATGGTCAACAAGAATGCCATCCCTAAGGACATCCGCAAGAAGCTCGGCATCTAATTTTTATAAAAATACTATCAAAAAGGCAGCAAACAACGTTGTTTGCTGCCTTTTTTGTAATTTAACATGAAAACCTTCCCATTTGTCATTTTATTTTTGTAACTTTGACGGCAGAAATAAAAAATAATTAAAATGCATTTTAAATGGAACTACGAAGCACCCACACCTGAACAAGCAAAGGCAGCCAAAGAATTGGGCGATAAACTGAACATCAGCCCCATCCTTGGACAGCTTCTCATCCATCGAGGCATCACGACCGAGTCGGCAGCCAAGCGGTTTTTCAGACCCCAGCTCTCCGACCTCATCAATCCATTCCTGATGAAGGACATGGACCTAGCCGTTGACCGCCTGAATGATGCGATGGGACGCAAGGAGCGCATCTTGGTCTATGGCGACTACGATGTGGATGGCTGCACCGCCGTTGCTCTGGTCTTTAAGTTCTTGCAGCAATTCTATTCCAACATCGACTACTACATCCCCGACCGCTATGACGAGGGATATGGAGTGAGCAAGAAGGGAATCGACTTTGCGCACGAGACGGGTGTCAAACTTATCATCATCCTTGACTGTGGCATCAAGGCCATCAAGGAGATAGAATATGCCAAGAGTCTTGGCATAGACTTCATCATCTGTGATCACCACGTTCCTGACGAGGTGATGCCACCTGCTGTGGCTATCCTCAACCCTAAGCGACCCGACGACCCCTTCCCATTCAAGCATCTCTGTGGATGCGGCGTGGGATTCAAGTTCATGCAAGCTTTCGCCAAGGACAACAACATTCCTTTCTCCCGACTCATCCCACTGCTCGACTTCTGTGCCGTAAGCATCGCTGCCGACATCGTGCCGGTGACCGACGAGAACCGCATCCTTGCCTTCCATGGCTTGAAGCAGCTCAACACCAATCCGAGCGTGGGCTTGCGCTCCATCATCGACATCTGCGGACTCAACGGACGAGAGATCTCGATGAGCGACATCGTCTTCAAGATAGGTCCTCGCATCAACGCATCGGGACGTATGGAGAATGGTAAGCTCAGCGTTGACCTCTTGGTGGAGAGAGACTTCCCTACCGCCATCCGCATGGCGAAACATATCAATGAATACAACGAACAGCGCAAGGACATCGACAAGCAGATGACCGAGGAAGCCAACGGCATCGTGTCGCGACTGGAGAGCCAGAAGCACAACTCCAGCATCGTGCTCTATGACGAGGGATGGAAGAAAGGTGTCATCGGCATCGTCGCCTCCCGACTCACGGAAATCTACTTCCGTCCTACCGTCGTGCTCACCAGAGACGGCGACATGGCTACGGGTTCGGCTCGAAGCGTGACGGGATTTGATGTGTATTCCGCCATCAAGAGTTGCCGTGACTTGCTCGTCAACTTCGGTGGTCACACCTATGCAGCCGGACTCACGCTGCGATGGGACAAGGTGAAGGAGTTCAGGGAGCGATTCCAGAAGTACGTGGAGGAGCATATCGTGCCGGAGCAGACTGAGGCTCTCTTGAACATCGATGCCGTCATCGACTTCAAGGACATCACCAAGTCGCTGCAAAACGAGCTGAAACGCTTCTCGCCTTTCGGTCCGTGCAACCAGAAACCAGTGTTCTGCACCACCCAAGTGTATGACTATGGCACCAGCAAGGTGGTGGGCAGGGAGCAAGAGCACATCAAGTTGGAACTGGTAGATTCCAAGTCGAGCAACGTGGTCAATGGTATCGCCTTCGGACAGAGTGCCGCAGCCCGATACATCAAGAGCAAGCGTAGCTTCGACATCGTCTATACGATAGAGGACAATATCTTCAAGAAGAATCAGGTACAACTGCAGATCGAAGACATTCGTCCGAACAACGAGTAAAAAAGATGGCAGATAAATATCAAGAGATATTGCGAACCTATTGGGGGTATCCTGACTTCCGCGGCATACAGAGAGAGATTATCGAGAGCATTGCCGCAGGTAAGGATACCCTCGGCTTGATGCCTACGGGCGGTGGAAAGTCGATTACCTTCCAAGTACCAGCCCTCGCCCAAGAAGGCGTGTGCATCGTCATCACTCCTCTCATCGCCCTGATGAAAGACCAGGTTCTCCACTTGCGAGAACGGGGTATCCTCGCCGATGCCATCTATGCCGACAAGTCGAGGAGCGAGATCATACAGACCCTTGAGAACTGCATCTTCGGTGGTGTCAAGATACTGTATGTGTCGCCGGAACGCCTCTCGTCTGAGATTTTCCAAGTCAAGCTTCGTCACATGAAGGTGAGCTTCATCACGGTAGATGAAGCCCACTGCATCAGTCAGTGGGGTTACGACTTCCGTCCCTCCTACTTGAGAATCGCCGACATCCGACAGATGAAGCCGGGCACGCCTGTGCTCGCCCTCACCGCCACAGCCACACCAGCCGTGGTGGATGACATCCAAGACAAACTCCAGTTTGCCGAGAAGAATGTGTTCAAGATGAGTTTTGAGCGCAAGAATCTCGCCTATATCGTCAGGACCGTGGCAGACAAGCAGAACGAGATGATTCACATCCTGCAATGTGTGGAAGGTTCTGCCATCGTCTATGCTCGAAGCCGCAAACGCACGAAGGAGATGGCGGAAGTGCTCTCCAAGAGCGGCATCCCTGCCACCTTCTATCATGCTGGTCTCGACCCTGTGGTCAAGGATGAGCGACAGAAAATGTGGCAGGATGATGAGGTGAGAGTGATGGTTGCCACCAATGCCTTCGGAATGGGCATCGACAAGCCCGACGTTCGTATGGTCATCCATATCGACTGTCCCGACTCGCTGGAGGCATACTTCCAGGAGGCAGGTCGTGCCGGACGAGATGGCAACAAGGCGTATGCCGTCTTGCTCTACGATGCAGCCGACGAACGGAAGTTGAGGAAACGCATCGACGACACTTTTCCCGACAAGGAACAAATCAAGGACATCTACGAGCACCTCGCCTACTTCTTCCAAATAGGCGTGGAGAGCGGACGTGGCAAAACCTTCGAGTTTGACATCGAGAAATTCAGTTACATCTATAAGTATTTCCCTACCAAGGTGGATGCGGCTCTCAGAATCTTGGAACGCTGCGGCTACATCCATTATGAGGACAATCCGGATGGTAAGGCGAGACTGATGTTCAATCTCGAAAGAAACGACCTCTATCAGTTGGAGAACCTACACGCCAACGAGGATGAGGTCATCACCACCCTGCTGCGCATCTATGGCGGTCTCTTCACCGACTTCGTGTATATCGACGAATCGCTGGTAGCCCACCATGCCGGCATGAGCATCCAACAGGTGTATTTCGCCTTGAAGAATCTGGCTGCCCGACATATCATCAAGTTCATTCCTCGCCGTAAGATACCTTATATCACCTATTTGCGTGATAGAATAGATGGCGAGAAGGTCATCATCACGCCTGAGGCATACGAGGAGCGAAAGGAGCAGTTTGAGAAGCGCATCGAGAGCATGATAGGTTATGCGACAACGGATTACATCTGCCGTTCTCGCCAACTCTTGCGCTATTTTGGCGAAAGCACCCAGGAGGATTGCCATCAATGTGATGTCTGTTTAGAACACAAGGACCATGATTCCGTGGGCAAACAGATGTACGAAAAGGCAATGGAACAAATCATGGCTTTGCTTAAGGATCGTGAGAAACATTTCGTTACGGAACTTCAGAATTTCCAACTGCCAAGCCGACAAGTGTCGGATGCCTTGGAGGCTTTGGTCGCAGAAAATAAGGTTCACATTGATGGGGCTTACTTCTTTGCCTTAGCAGAAGACTAACTTAGTCTTACAAAACACATCGGGAGGTTTTTATTTTTTCCTCGGGAGGTTTTTCTAAAAAAGTCGGGAGGTTTTTCTAAAAATGTCGGGAGGTTTTCATAAAAAAGTCGGGACTTTTTTCTAAAAAGGTCGGGAGAAAGAAATATCTCTCGACTAAAAAAACTGTGACAACTGTGACGTGTGACATTTATTTGTCCTCAAGCATACTGTTTACAATTTACTTGAGCAAAGTACTAAACAGCACGAAAAAAGGGAACGACCCCTCGCGGACCATTCCCTTTCCAACATTATGTACGAGAAA
>ENA-OPCK01001102-OPCK01001102.1-human-gut-metagenome-genome-assembly--contig:-NODE-1102-length-10967-cov-3.396536_pt1 | contig 10967 bp, 13 predicted proteins | sample MGYA00241249_ERZ501478 | MGnify/ENA primary metagenome ERZ501478 (study PRJEB25962, sample SAMEA2042629) | human gut metagenome | biome: human gut; feature: human-associated habitat; material: faeces...
CAGGATGTCAAGGGCCTTGAACTGAAGCTGATAGAGCTCCCCGGCAATAAGGACTTCACCAAGGATATCACCGCCACAGCCCCCGCTGAGTTTGACGAAATCAAGTTGGTCAAGGCTGGTGTGGACGTGGCTGCCCTCGGCACATTCAATGTGCGCTATGCTTTTGTAGGCAAGGCCAGAACCTTTACGCTTACCAAGAGTGGTATTGAGGAGTATAACAAACTGACCGGCCAGAACATCACCGTGAAAGGACACGGTGAGCCAGGTGACCATTTGGCAGTAAACGCAAGTGACCTGGTGGACGACGATTTGGAGAATGGCCGTGTGGTTGTTGTCTTGTTGAAGTTGTTCTCTTCTCTTCCTGCTACAGTAACTGCTGATAATGGCATTAAGAATAAAGAGACCTTCAAGGCTGGTACAGAGGTAGGATTTGTCTATACCAACACTACCGGACTGGACCTGTCTGTGGCCAATACAATCAAACTGACCCTCTACGATACCAATAACAAAAAAATAGATGAGTACTGGGCTTCTGCCTCTGTCCTGGGCTTGACTGCAGGAAAGGTTGAGAAAGGTACGTTCCTTATCAAGGCTCCCAAAGACTTCTCTTCTGCCAAGATTACATTCCCAGGCGTATTGTCTATAACCGCTGGTGAGGTCAAGGTCAACTACGCCTTCATCCGTATGGCTTCGGAGATAGCCTCGCACCATTGCCCCATCAATGTGGTAGCCAGCAAGTCGGTGTGTGATTGTAACAATGAGTATCAGCTCGACTGGAACAAGGACATCGATGTGACCTGGAGCGTGGACAAGGAACCCCAGGGTTCTCACGCTACTGTGGACAATACCGGCAAGGTGACGCTCAGCGTTCCCGGCGAATACCGCTTCAAGGCACAGGCTGCAGATGGCTGCTACGAGTACACCACCCTGGGTTATGGCAATGTGGCTGCTTATGATGCTGCCAAGAACGGCGAGAAGATACTGGTCAATGTAGACAAGAGCCGTCCTCTCTATGAGCTGACCGACCGACGCGGTGGCGGACTGTCTATCTCGAGCGGCGTGAAGAACAGCAGCGCGCTGCTGTCTAAGGACCTGCGCAACTTCAGCTATCTCAAGGCAAGCGTAGACCTGATTGAAAACAAGGTGCTGGCTGGTGTGAAGAGCATCGACGGCAGCAACCTCGCCGAGGGATTTGACGGTAAGATGAAGGCAGGATTTGTGGTTGCCACCAATACCACTGGACTCACTGCCAATGTGCTCGACATATTCAATGTACATATATATAATAAAGGTGAAGAGGTCAAGGTAAATGCCACCAAGCACTGGAGTACCATCGCCGCCGGACTGGCTGGCAGCGGCCAGATGCAGAAGATGCGCTACAGCATTGAACTGCCCAAGGGTACTGTGTTCGATGAGATTGTGCTTCAGAAAACTGGTGTGCTGAGCGCTGACCTCTCTCAGTTTAATATCTATTATGCATTTGTAGACGACGCCGAGAATACCACTCCTTCAGAGGACCTGCTCTACAACGCCACCATCATCTCTCACAAAAATACAGACGCCTCTATCGACTTCAAGAACAGCGATGTGTTCAGTGTAGCCAATATCGGCAACGGCATAGACAACATCGCCAATGTGATAGACGGCAACCTCAAAAATGGTGTCAATTTCCCCTTGGGTGCCAATCTGGGTGGAGCCAAGCTCGCAGTCAACCTGGGCTGTGTGGCTACTCCCGGCCAGCAGCTGGTGGTAGTGATGGACAAGGTGAAGTTGGGTCTGGGTGTGGAACTGGGCAATGCGCTCAAGATTATCACCAGCCTGAAGGGTGAGAAGCAGGAAGAACTGACCTCATGGAAGGTGCTGGGCGCAGACATCATCGGCGACGGCGGCGAGTCGTATGCCATGCTCAACCCCACCAAGGAGTTTGACCAGGTAAGCATCGTTCCGGTCAATGTGCTGGGTGCCCTCACCAATATCAAACTCTATGGTCTGGCTCTGCGCAATGATGCCAATGAAGACGGTGTGCCCGACGTGGTAGACCCCGAGCCATGTGCCCGTGAACTGGTGCTTGACGAGGACTATGCACTTGCCGAGGAAAGCAGCATGAACAATGTGCGCATGGTGCTGCACCGCACTCTCGCCAAGAACGTAACCGGTGACTATGCCTGGAACTCCATCATCCTGCCCGTAAGCATGACCCGCGCCCAGATAGACCAGGCTTTCGGTAGCGATACCAAGCTGGCCGAACTCTCCAAGGCCGAAGACAAGTGGATATACTTCAAGGAGATGGCTCGTCCTGCCAATGACGCCGACGTGGTGCTCAATGCCAACGTGCCCTACCTTATCATGCCTTCGCGCGAGGCCGACCTCGATGCGAACGCCCAGTATGAGTCGATGAAGAACGGTATGGTAAACGGTCCTATCTACTTCGCTACCGGCATCAGCTACGAGAAGCCTGCCACGATGGAAAACAGCGTGAGCAGCAATGAGGCCGAGGCAATCGACTTCTGCGGTTCTTACGAGAAGTCAACAAAGGTTGCCGCCGGTTCATACATGCTGAGCAAGGGCAATCTGGTACACACTGCCATAGACCATAACATCAAGCCCTATCGCGGATGGCTCAACGTGGTCTTCGGCGGCCAGCAGCAGAAGCAGCTCAGACTTATCGACGTAAACGGCACTACTACCGACATCAAGAACATCGGTGAGATAACCACCAAACGTGCCACCGGCATCTATACCATCGGAGGCCAGCGTATGGAGAGCGACAATCTGCCCAATGGCGTGTATATTATCAATGGTGTAAAGGTAATCAAGAAGTAAAAACGATATAAACAGACTGATAAAAATGAACAAGAAACTTTCATACGTATGGGGCACAGAACGAAGCGTATATGAGTCGGTCGGCTGAAAAATGGGTGAGAGGTTTGTGTTTCAACGAGTTAGGCGTGTGTAGCTGAAATGACGGCGTAAAACGAAGCGTTTACATAGGCTTACATTTGGTTTACTTTTGGGGCTTGTTGAGGCTCCTGTGGTTTACATGGGGCTTACGGGTGGCTTATATTGCGTTTCTGTTGGTGGTTGGTGTTGTGTTGGGGTGGGGTAGAATGGTGGCTGAGGCCACTTTTTTTTATGGTGTTTCTGAATTTTTATATTGCGAAATTATTCTATATAATGATTATTTGGTATATTTGCAGAAACAAAACGAGTGAATATGGCAAAGGTAATACATGTGCATCTGCTGCACAATATAGATGGAACGAGGCGGAAAGACTGGTACTTTAGCAGCATTTCTGCGGTTTATACGGTTCTGACGGCTGAACAGATCGGTGCGACGAAGAATTATTTGCTTCATGCCGGGCTGTCAGGCAATGGTACATTATGCACGAAACGCGCTATAATCAAGCAATCTACGCTTATTTCATGCTCTCGTGGGGCAGATGATTAGGCTGGTGTTTTTATGGCGTTAGAACGCAAATAAAAGGCCGTTTGGGCGGTCGTGGGAATGGAGGTCGTTTGGCCTCCTTTTTTTGTGCCTAAAGTGTCGAAAATGTGGAGTGGGGTTACAGCTGGGGTTACAAAGTGGGGTTACATTTCGGGAAAAGTGGGGTTACACATTCGGGGTTTTCGGGGGTAGGATAGAGGGGGGGGGAAAGGATGGTTTTAAGGGATAGGGTGGGGGAAACTACCCATTTGTGATATTGGTAAAATGGGCGCGAATCGGGCTAAAACCTTGTATTTATGAGGCTTCTTACATGGAATGAGCCTCGAAAGAGGGGGTACACCCCTCCAAACGGGGTTATAATGGGGTGGAGGGGCATACGTTTGGTGTTACGGCTTGCCACCTATGATAACATGAAATGGGTTTACCCTGCACTTGCAATATTTGAAGTGTCGACATCCGATACATGCTTTTCTTTTTCGATAGACAGTTGTTTTATGGTTTCTTTGAGACGTCCAATTTCCTCTGCTTGTTGTATGATTTTAGCATCTTTGCTTTGTATGTATGGTTCTAATTGACCAAAGAATGTGGCAATGCTTGTCTCTGTCGTTGCAAGAATAGGGCTTCCTGGCTCGGAATTAGGTAAGGTGTCACTCCCTAAGCCAGTGAGAAGCCACATTGCGTTTACATCGTAAGAAATCACGATTTTTTCTAAAACGTCAGCTTTGGGTATGACTCCCTTTATATAACCTCTTATATTAGCTTCACTAACGCCTAATTTCTGGGCGAATACTGTATTCTTTCCACCTGCTTTAATATCAACGAGGTGCTTGATTCTTTCGTGAATTGTCCCGTTATGTGCCATAATTCTAAATTTAATCGAAATAAATCCCGATTTTTCTTTTGTAATTCGTGAGAAATCACTATCTTTGCAGCGTGTTAAGTATTTAACGCGCGGTCAAAGGTACGAAAAATGACCGAGAATAACGAATTTTTGCAATTAAAGAATATGAACGACAACGAATTAAAGAATATGAACGACAACGAATTAAAGGAATGGCAGACGCAGAGCGTGAAGCACAAGGTGGCAATGGTTCTGATAATGGATGGTGTTAGTTTCAGCTACACAGAAGATGACGGCATCGTATTTACAGCACCAGAATGTTATGTGGCGAGATTGACAAGACGGCTGATGTCCTGCTACGGATGTAGCGTAAGACCGAATATAAACGAGGTAAAATGATTGCAGGATAACATGGAGGCCCTGGGTGCTGCACTGGATCGTCGGCAGGGCCGGCCTCGGATGACAGCGGGAAAGACCGCAGGGGTGGCACGGTTGCAATGGCCGGAAAGTTGGAATAAGTGAAAGCGAAGATCGTAGGACAGCCACGGGGTTCGACTCCCCACACTCCACAAATAAGTATAACGTAAAAACAAGTGAGATATGAAAAAGTACATTCATGTAACAAAAGAGGTTCGTGAGAAGTTGATGAAAATCTTCGGCGTGACCAATGTTATGGTTTGGAATGCCTTGACGTTTAATCCAAATCGTGGCAACTCTGATTTGGCTAAGCGCATTCGTTGTTGTGCGATACAGAATGGTGGTATCGTGATGAACGAGTTGCCAGAGGTGGAGACTTTCCATGACTATGACAACTATATGCGTCAGTACCTTCCTAATGGTGCTATGATTGAAGTTAATAAGAGCAATGGAGATGCGGATGTTCTTTACGGTGGTGAAAGCGTAAAGCATTACGAAAACATCTTTGTAAAGGACATCGAAGCCATTCAGAACTGGGCTGCAACATTGAGATAAGGAGGAGTAAGTATGGAGTACCACGATAACAGACTTTGCATCTCGATGCGGGAACTTGTGGATGGCGGTGTGATGACCGTATCAAACTACAAGCAGCTCTCCGCACGCGGTCGCATAGATGTTGTGCGTCGTGGTGGAGGCTCTTCGAATAACTATGCGCTCATTGCGGTCAGCAGTCTGCCCGATGCTTATCAAGACAAACTCAAGGAGCTTTATCCGGACCCGTCGCTTGAGGTGCTGCTTGCCTGGCTTGATGCCAACTACGAGGTGGACCAGGCAGCTGTCGCATATTTCAACGACTGGCGCAACCAGTGCGGACACGACCACGCTACTGACGCTCATGTGAAGGAGTATGTGACCAACGCCAGCGTGCTGAATGCTTGTATCAAGCTCTACAACAACGCCAAGGCGATACAGAAGACGATGGGCCAAAAGTATGACTGGAGCATGATGTCGCAAGCTGTGGAGGGCTACCGTATGAAGACCGGGCACACCTTGCCGGCAAGTATGTTGCGCTTCCGCAAGAAGGTGAACGAGTACCAACGAGACGGCTACCAGTGTCTCATTAGTCGAAAGTTCGGTAATCAGACAAGTCGTAAGGTGGATTACCGTACCGAGCGTTTGATTCTGTCGATAGCCGTGTTACCCAACAAGCCATTCAATACCAATGTTTGGGAATTGTACAACTCGTTTGTGTGCGGTGAGCTGGACGTGTATGATCCAGAGACCGGTGAGCTTTTCGATGCAAGCGAGTGGACCGACAAGAACGGTGACCCGAAGTCGCTGAGCGAAAGCACCATCACCAACTATCTGAACAAACCGAAGAACCGACTGTTTATTGAGCACTCGCTTGACTCTTACACCACATTCATGCACGAGCAGATGCCACACGTTCACCGTCATGCGCCCGAGTTCTCGTTCTCAAAGATTTCATTCGATGACCGCGACCTCCCACGCAAACTGAAGGATACCAAGGCAAGGCCGAAGGCATACTACGCCTACGATGTGACAAGCCAATGCGTGGTGGGCTACGCTTACAACCGCAACAAGAACGTGGACTTGGTAGCCGACTGCTTCCGTTCGATGTTCCGACTGATAGAAAGCAAGGGCTGGGGTTGCCCGGCGCAGGTTGAGGTGGAGAACCACTTGATGAGTCAGTGGAAAGAGAGTTTCCTGAAGGCAGGAGTATTGTTCCCATTTGTGCGCTTCTGCGCCCCGATGAACTCTCAAGAGAAATACGCTGAGCCGATGAACGGTGCTAAGAAACGCCGTGTGGAGCATAGAAACCACCTCGGCATCGGACGCTTCTACGCCAAGGACAGACACTACCGCACGGAGGCCAAGAAGGTGTTTGATGAGAAGAATGACACCTATGAGGACAAACAGTACTATACATGGGAAGAGCTGATTGCTGACGATGTGCGCGACATCAAGGAGTTTAACAACACCCTCCACCCGAACCAGAAGAAATACCCTGGCATGACACGCTGGCAAGTGCTTGAAGCCAATATGAACCCAACGCTTCAGCCGATGGACAAATCGGTGTGGGCACGCTTCATCGGTGAGCACACAGAGACCTCCATACGCAGGAACAGCTACTGCAGAGTGGCGTATAAGGACTGGTGGCTGAGCAAGACAGAGGTGATGGAACGTCTCGATCCGAACAACTACAAGGTGGATGCCTACTATCTGACCGATGAGAACGGCAATGCAACCGATGTTTATATCTTCCAGAACGACCGACTTATCGACAAGCTCGAGGACGTGGGCACGTTCAACACTGCCGATGCAGAGCAGACTGACAAGGACAAAGAGATATTCGTGAACCAACAGAAGAAGATAGCTGCATTCAACGCATACGTGAAGAAGAACACCATTGCAACTGTTGGCATATCCAAGCCGGAACACTCAGAAGAGGCTGCACCACCGCCACCGCTTGAACTTCCACCGATGGAAAGCGAGCCGGAAATGGAAGTGAGTTACCACATTTCTGACCCGTTGGCAGATTTATAGAACAGAATTAGAACAATATTAAAATAACGTGAGACATGATAACGAATGAGAACAAGAAGCGGATATTGGAGGCTATAGCCACCAACCGCACGAACTATCCGAGCGATGCCAAGCACGCTGCTTCATTGGGCATCAGCACCTCGGTATATAGCGCCATCAAGAATGGTCAGACAGACAAGGCACTGAGCGAAGCCAACTGGATAACCATCGCCCGAAGACTGGGTGTGAACCTCAGAGGAGGCATTGAATGGAAGCCAGCACGCACCGCCACCTTCGAATATATCACCAAGCAGCTGGAGTTCAGCCAACAGAGCGGACTGAGTGCGATACTTTGTGATATACCCAACATCGGCAAGACATTCACGGCACGCTATTATGTGCAGTGCCACCGCAATGCCATCTATGTGGATTGCTCACAAGTGAAGACCAAACTGAAGCTGGTGCGTAAGATAGCCACTGAGTTTGGTGTTGGCAGCAATGGAAGATACAGCGACGTGTACGAGGATTTGGTTTATTACTTGCGCTCAATCGACACACCACTCATCATTTTGGACGAGGCTGGCGACTTGCAGTATGAGGCATTTCTGGAACTCAAAGCCTTGTGGAACGCTACAGAAAGATGCTGCGCCTGGTATATGATGGGTGCGGACGGACTGAAAGCCAAAATCAATCGCTCCATTGAGTGCAAGAAAGTGGGCTATACCGAGATGCTCAGCCGATACGGTGACCGCTACTCTAAAGTGACGCCCGATGACTGCAAGGAGCGTGAGAAGTTCCTGAAAGACCAGGCGAGCGTGGTGGCAAAGGTGAACGCCCCTGAAGGTGCGGATATAGCCACACTGGTACGCAAGTCGGGTGGGGGACTGCGGCGAGTTTACACGGAAATAGAAAAACTTAAAAGAGTACAGGCATGATGACGAAAATGGAAATGCAATATATGGACGCGGTTATACAGATAAACCGTCGCCAACGGAATAACGAAGTGGACTGGGAACAGCGTCGCTATGAATTGGCCAAGGCTGCATTATTTGTGGCTCCAGTTCTTTACCATGATCGTGAGGAAATGACAGCCGAGCACATTGCCAAGTATGCAGTAAAGATAGCGGACGCTGTTGTATCAGAACTTATCGAAACAGAAAAGTGATATGGCAAAGCGAGCATACAGCCCCAAGGACGTGGCGAACATCAAGTGCAAGGCACTTCCATTTGAAGGACAATGGAAAGACGTGTTCGGTCAGCCTGAAGAGGGCGATACATGGTTTATCAGCGGACCCAGTGCCAGTGGCAAGAGCTCCTTCGTTATGCAGTTTGCCAAGATGCTCTGCGGTATAGGTAGCGTGTTGTATGTGTCCTTGGAAGAGGGCGTTGGCCTGTCGATGCAACGACGGCTTGCCCAATTCAAGATGACTGACGTTCAAGGCTCGTTCCGCCTCATTACCGATGGCGACATCAAGTCATTGGAAGAACGCCTGGCGAAACCCAAGAGTGCCAAGTTTATCATCGTGGACAGTTACCAGTACGCATACGAAGCAGGGTGGGAATATTCACTGACCAGGGCACTGATAGAACGTTTCAAGCGTAAGACATTCATCTTCGTCAGTCAAGAGGACAAAGGCAAGCCCATCGGAAAGCCTGCCATCAGACTGAAATACGCTGCCGGCGTGAAGGTGAGAACGCAAGGTTTTAGAGCATACTGCCAAGGACGCTATTCTGGTAACGTAAGTGAATACTACACCATCTGGGCGGAGAAAGCCGTGGAGGTTTACAATGACAAGTCTAACAACTAAATATAACTGAGATGAAGAAGAAAGTTTATATCAGCGGAGCGATAGCCCACTACGACCTTAAAGAGCGTATGGCAACCTTTGACCATGCGGCACGCTATCTCTCCATAAAAGGTTACGAGCCAGTGAACCCATTTGAAAATGGTGTTTCGCAGGAAGCACACTGGATGGAGCACATGAGGGTGGACATTGCCCTGCTTTTGAAGTGTGACTGCATCTATATGTTGCAAGGCTGGGAATTGAGCAAGGGGGCAAAACTGGAACTGGATGTTGCCAGTTCGTGTGGCATTAAAGTGATGTTTGAAGGTCATGAGAACAATGTTCGTGAATACACTTGCTGCCTTTGCGGTAAGCCCCAAATCGGCTATGGAAACAATCCTTATCCATTGAAAGATGAGGGGGAGTGTTGTCCTGAATGTAATTTGAAGGTGTTAAGTGAAAGAATAAGGTTGTCAAAATTGAAATAGATATGGCACAGGAAGTAACCAATTTCGCACGCTTCTATGGCATACTCAAAAAGAGCTACAAGTTTGCCACAAAGGAGCTGGGCGATGAGTTCAAGGAAGGAGTGGTGAGTCAATTCACAAATGGACGTACCACTTCGCTTAGGGACATGACCCGTAAGGAGTACGACATGATGTGCGACAAGCTCGAAGGTGTTACAGCCAAATTGATACGCACCGCCAAGGACGAGCAGCGCAAGCATCGAAGCCAGTGCTTGAGGTTGATGCAGAAGCTCGGCATCGATACAACAGACTGGACACGCATCAACGCATTTTGCCAGGATCAGCGTATTGCCGGCAAGGTGTTCTCCCAACTAAGTAATGAGGAATTGGAGCAGCTATCGGTGAAGCTCCGCTCCATCCAGCGCAAGGGAGGTCTGAAACCTAAGAAAGAACCGACACCTCCAGCACAGCCACGAGTGGAATACATGATGGTACCAATTGGAAATGGAGGTGAGGCATGAATGAGAAAGTGAAGCGTGTGATGGAATACATTCATGGCATCGCATACAGAGAACTCCAAGGTGACCAGTACATCGAATTTCTTGAGTGTATTGAATACGAGATAGACAAGGAACTGGAAGAAGGCGACTGGCCAGAATCTGAAGACGACGAGTGATAAACAATCAAAATAATAATCAACAAAAAGTTTACGACAATGAAAGAAGACAACAAGCAGACCGTTGAAATGACGGCGGAGGAGATGGCCGAGTACCGGGCATTCCAAAAGGCGAAAGCCAAGAAAGAGGCAGAGGCGAAAGCCAAGGCCGAGCGTGAAGAGTACAAACAGCTCGTGGACGAGGAGATAGAGCATTCCATCCCCGTGCTTCTCGGCATCAGCGAGCAAATCAAGGACAGCAAGCAAAAGGTGATGGACAACTTCAAGACCATACTGGAGATGAAGTCTGACCTGTTCAAGACCAAGGTCAAGGACGACCAGCGCAGCCACACTTTCACCAACTCCGAGGGCAACAAGCGCATTACGCTCGGTGTGTATGTGACCGACGGCTACCGTGACACCGTAGAAGACGGCATCGCCATCGTGAAGGAGTACATCGCCGGCCTTGCCAACGACGACAAGACACAGGCGTTGGTGAACATGGTGTTCCGCCTGCTGGCACGCGATGCCAAGGGCACGCTGAAGGCAAGTCGCATTGTGCAACTCCGCAAGGTGGCGCAGGACACCGGCGATGAGCGTTTCCTTGAAGGCGTGCGCATCATCGAGGAAAGCTACCAGCCGGAGGTGAGCAAGCAGTTCATCAGAGCTGAGATAAAAAACGAGAACGGAATGTGGAAGTCAATACCGCTCGGAATGACAGAATCCTAAAAGCGAAGAGACATGATACTGGAAGTAGAGAAGAAACCGAAAGTGGCCTTGTGCCGTAAGTGTTACGGCACAGGTCGTCTCC
>ENA-OPCK01001125-OPCK01001125.1-human-gut-metagenome-genome-assembly--contig:-NODE-1125-length-10762-cov-7.572990_pt1 | contig 10762 bp, 9 predicted proteins | sample MGYA00241249_ERZ501478 | MGnify/ENA primary metagenome ERZ501478 (study PRJEB25962, sample SAMEA2042629) | human gut metagenome | biome: human gut; feature: human-associated habitat; material: faeces...
TGGATAACACCATTTCGGAGATTGATTACAACGACCCCATGACCTTCTTCGATATAGAGAAGGTAATTGGAAAGGTAATCAGTAAAGAGCTGAAGATTAATTCTCTAAAATAAGAAATACATGTCATTGCTTTGGCATTTAGTAGATAGAGTAGACATCCTTACCCGTATGAAAAATGGGGATAAGTCTATGCTTCTATGTTACTATATAGAAAAAACAGATAAGGTGAAAGTGTGTGCTTAGCCATCCTTCCACCCTAATAACAAGGAAAAATAACTTTTTTCAAAAAACTGATAGGTGTAACTACCTGTAATATGGTGGAAATGCTGTATTGGTGATATGCCATTTATCATGAGAAAGCAACAAATTGTTAATGCAATAATGGATAAGGATTTGAAACAAATTCTTATCCAAACAGGTCAATATGAAGATTTTATAAATGGAAATCTTAAGTGTGAGTGTTGTGGTAATAAAATTACCATAGACAATATAAGTACATTGGTACCCTTTGAAACAGATGAGGGTATTAAATTAAAATTCTATTGCAATAATATTGATTGCGTGAATTCTGAAAAATAATCTTATGGAAACAGCGATTGTTGCCTTTTTGAGTTCTTTGGGTGGGATTGGTCTTACACTTTATGTAGTTTTAAAATACTACAATAATGTGAGAAACTTTCTAAGTGATATCACGTCCGTCTTGGCTTCTACTTTTGGTTGGTGCAAATCAATACATACCAAACTAAAGATAGAGACGAATGGGACGACTTCTATAGACAGATTAAACAAAGTTGTTCCTGAACTAAATTTGCCAGAATTAGCAATAGAATGGGTTAAGCCTGATGAACATGGCAAAATCCGTTTAGAACCAGGTAAAGCGATTGTTTTGTTGAAGTATGATAAAGATAATACTCAAAACATAATCAACGCAACTTCTATATATGTACAAAATACTCTGTTAAATAAAACTAAGCCATTTTTAGATTCAGGAATCAAAAAAGCTGTGGATTTTGCCATTATACGAGAGTTTTTGAGTAAAACTCCACAAAAGGACTACATCGTTTCTCTATATGTTGATACTTGTACAGAAGATTTTGATAGATATGGGGATGTTTTTAACAAGGTGACAAAAGTCGAAGATGAAGGTCTCTTGGCTCGTGTCTTGTTGCGAGAGTATGCTGTTTGGGGAAATAAATTAGTAGGACGTATTAGAAATGAAGATCTTGTTAATGAGTCTAAAAGTTTTTTGGATTTCATCTATAACATTGCTTCTAGAGATTTTGATGAGCTTACACCTCTTGTTTTTAATGATGCGACTTTAAAAGTTGCAGTTCTGCTTGTAGCTAAGTATGATACCTATGTGGAAAATGGCATAAAGCCGTATGTTCGTAGAATACGAGAAGGATTTGCAAATGGAATAAATACCTTCTATTTATTAGCGAGAAATGAAAAAATTGATATTTTGAATGAGGTATATGGACAGCTTATTTCCTCGGGGAATTACAATCTTTTGAATGGTCCTGAAGTTTATAAAGATAATTTAGGCAGGAATAATATCTGTTATTGTATTGAGGTGAAGCATGATGCTGATATGGCTAAGACTTATGCTTCCATAACTGAATTTATAAATAATGAAAAAACTATAGAATGTTCTATTACGAGTGTCCATCGAGATGAAATCTTATGTGACTATAATAGTTTGCCTGTGGTAATAGTCAGAAATGAAATAACAGACAGTACAGAATTGAGATTAAAAAACTATTATACTTCAGGTATGACTATTGAGGTTATGCCGTTGAAATTGATTGAAGGAGGAAAAATCTATGGAACTCTTTTGAATACAAGAAGCAATCCAGCTCAATTGTTCAACAATAATTTTTCTGTAAATTCCACGGTTATAGGTGTAGTCCAAAGTGCTGACGATGATTTTATAACATTATTAGTGAAAGGAACAGACCAAAAGTGCGTGGCTTTCAGGCGTAATCTTACATATAGTCGTTTTGTTTTTTTGCATAAACTATTTCCTGTTGGGAGTGAGTTTGAATTTATAGTTAAAAGTATTGATTATATAAACAATAGTCTAGAATTAAAACTTTCAAATCTACCTGATCCATGGGAAGGATTATCTTTTCATGAGGGTCAAGATTTATCCGTGCCTGTTTTATTAAAAAAGGAAACATGCATAGAGACAGAACTTACAGAAGGGGTATTTGCAATTTTGCCAAATTCTGAACTCTCGTGGTTTGATGATATTGACAAAATCAAAGATAAAATAAAGAGAAACTCTTGGATTCGTGTTTGTATCAAAAGAATAGATAGAGAGAGGAGACTTATAATATTAAGTTATAAAGACAGAGTATCACCATATCTAACATATTTTAGGAATTTGCCTACAGAGAAAAATATAAGAATAAAAATAGAATCACAAAACACCTATGGAATAATTGGTGTTGCAGATTCAAAATATAAAGTATTCATTCCAAATTCTGAGACTTATATAGGGCAAAATAGATTTAATGTTAAGATAAACGAGTCTTTTCTAGTACATATAAAAGAAGTAGATAAAAATAATCGCTCGTTAATCGGTTCTTTTAAACCATTTATAGAACCGCCATTGAAGAGTTTTAAGAAGAAATTTTCCGAAGGGCAAGTTCTTTCTCATTTAAGGTTTATAAGAGCAACAGAGAATGGAACATATTTTCTAATAAGGTATAATGGGAATATGAGTACGGAAGCATTGTTGTTAAATTCTGAGGTGAGTGATAGTTGTTACATAAAGGATACAGAAAAAATATTTGGGGCAACATTTACTTGCCCTTTGAAGGTGAAAGCTATAAATTTAGATAGAAATATAATATATTTAAGTCTCAAGGATTTGACCGCTCAAAACGCTAATAGAGTTGAATCTTTGGATTATGGTAAAGTATATTCTGGTAAAATATTAGGTATTAAGAATGGAGGATATTGTATTTTACTAGAAAATATTTGGATTGAAATATATATTAAAAGTAGTAAGTCTTATGCTATCGGTGATTGCTTAGAAGTAATAAAAGCTTCGTCTACAGATTTTGTTGATGCAAGTGAAATATAAACAATATATTTATGTTTCAAGCATCAGATATCAATAAGCGAATAGCGAAGAATACTTTACTTCCACATGCTTTTTGGCGTCTTTGTACATGAGCCGAGTCATATTGAATGCATTGTGAATGGAAGATTTCGGAATGTATAATATGGAATGTGGAGTCGTGGCATTGCTTTTCGGCATATGTCAACATCCTGTACCTAAGCAAATTATTGATGCAATGTGGGTGGTGACCAACGTGAATTATGAACTATAACAAACAAAGTGAAAATCATGATAACATTTGTTAGAAATCCAGAAATACAACTTTTTACGGACTTTATAAATAGATTTGGAAATGCAGAATCACTGCGAGATAGAACGGAACGTATTGCAGTAGTGGTTCCTGGAGATATGCTTGCAGGAGTATTCTGGGATTCTGAGCCATTCGTTTTTAATAGAGCTATAAATAAAGGCAGTATATGGTATAATGAATACAAGGTTAATGAAATAGGTCTTGATCAAGAAGAGTGCTATGCTTGTATAGCTCATGAATTGGGACACATGATGGATCCAAATCAGAGAAATCCAGAGCATCAACAAGACCGAGAGATTTATGCAGATAGTATCGCTTGTAAATTAGGATTAGGAGACAGTATGATTTCTGCTCTTCATAAGATGATAGATTATTATCAGCGGTCTAATAGAGCAGCAGATGATAATGTGTGTATAGATAATTTACAAGAACGTATTAACGTTTTAGCTAAGGTAGAAAAAGTATCCCAAGAATAATATAGATAGACACAATTTATGATAGATATAAAAAGAAAAGAAGATTGTTGCGGATGTAACGCATGTGGCGATGCATGCCCCAAAGGTTGCATAACATTCAAAGAAGATATTGAAGGTTTTTCTTATCCTGTAGTTGATAAGGAAACTTGCATTGATTGTCATCTTTGTGAAAAGGCATGTCCTATTATCAATGTAGAGAAACTGAAGAAAAATGATTTTGAACAACCAGAATGTCATGCTGCCGTAAGCAAGAACATCATGACCCGATTTGCAAGTACTTCGGGGGGAATGTTTTCTGTTTTAGCTCTTCAGATGTATAAACAGGGAGGATATGTTGGTGGTGCCATTTTTGATGAAGGCTGGATGGTTAGCCAATTAATTTCTAATGACAAGTCTGATTTGGAGAAAATCCGTGGTTCAAAATTACATCAGAGTAATTCTCAGGGATTCTATGAAAAGGTAAGGGATTTGCTGAAAGCTGGTGAGAAAGTTCTTGTTTGTGGTATTCCTTGCCAGATGGCTGCATTGAGAAGCTTCTTAAAGAAAGACTACGAGAATCTTATCATTGTAGATTTGATATGTCGAGGAATTAATTCGCCTAAGGTTTTTAGCAAGTGGCTTTCTTTCCTGGAAGATGAGTATGGAGCAAAAGTACAGCACTTCCGTGTGAAGAGCAAAGAACTCGGTTGGAGAAAACTGACAACCAAGGTCGTGTTTGAAAATGGAAAAGTATTGTATGATACTTGTGATACAAACTATTTTACTGTAGGTTATCTATCTACTGGTGTTTATTGTCGTCCAAGTTGCTATGAATGTAAGTTTAAGGGCTTCCCTCGTATAGCCGATATTACAATTGGTGATTTCTGGGGAGCAGGTAACACCATAGGAGAAGAGATGGATGGTGATATTGGTACATCTGTTGTCCTTCTGAATAATGAAAAGGGAAAGAAGTATTATCAGTCTATAGCTAGCAAACTAAAGGAAAAAGAAGTTCCTTTTGATGTTGTAGTTAAAGGCAATCCTGCATTGATAAGTCCATTGCTGCCTCCTAAAGTAAACAGAGAGGATTTTTATAAGGATCTCGATAAGAGTAACTTCAAGGATATAGCGGCTAAATATATACATCGTGCTATTGATCAGAAGCCATCCCAAAAACGCCAAATCAAAAACTTGGCTAAGTTTATTCTTGGTGTCAAGGGGGTTGCAGGTATAAGCATTCCAACCTATTGGAAGAATATAAAATATAATCTATTTTCAAAGAAAGTTCATACAAATATTTTGCACGCCCAATATATACTGATTACTAAGCATACAGTCTTGGATTTTGCTAAGAATGCAAACATTTTTGTTGGTGGTGTTGTAACTCTTGGTACAAAGCGAGTAAAAGGTTCTAAATTAGAAACCCGTATATTGGTTGAAGATGGCGCAAGTCTTGATTTCAAGGGCAATGCCACTATTATGTATGGTGCAGATATCGAAGCTTTCAAGAACTCAAAGATTATATTTGGTAAGTCTTTTATTTCAAATATCGATTTTACTTGCATCAGTGCAGAAAAGATAGAATTCGGAGACAATGTTTCCTTTGGTCGTGATTGCGTTGTACGTGATAATAATGGTGGACATTACATTTCAAGACGTGGTTTCAAAAATGCTCATCCTATTACAATTGGACAGCATTGCTGGATTTGCGAAAGCAGTACTCTGATGGCAGGTACAAAATTGGGAACTGGTGTCATAGTAGGAGCTAAGTCGTTTGTACGTTCAGCTATTCCGTCATTTACAATGGCAATGGGACATCCTGCAGAAGTTGTTGATGAAGATATTTATTTTAAAATGTAATCAGTTAATTATAGATTATGTTGTCATTTAAAGAATTAAAAAGAAATCTTAAGAAGGATATATCTAGTTATCCTATCATTAAAGTTGCTTTGTTAGGTGATACCGCAACTCAGTTCTTGGCTACAGCAATTAAAGGTTGGGGAGTAGAAAGAGGATATCAGATAGATTTGTTTGAGGCAGAATATAATCAAGTAGAGCGTCAGTTTATGGATCCAACCAGTGATCTATATCAGTTTGATGCTCAATATATAGTTGTTTTCCAATCTACTCATAAGTGGAATGAACATTATAGTTTGCTCTCAGCCCAGGAACAATTATCTTTAGCAGATAACCGATTAGATTTTGTTAGGGAAGTTTGCGCATCTACCCAAGCAAAGGTTATTTATTTTAATTATCCGGAAATAGAAGATACAGTCTTTGGCAGTTATGCAAACAAGATAGAGTCTTCCTTCACCTATCAGGTTCGAAAGATGAATTTTGAATTGATGAGATTGTCTCAGGAATATCAAAATCTCTTCATTTGCGACATTGCTGGCTTGCAAAACAAGTTAGGTCGTGACGTCATGTTTGACCCTATGGTATATACAACCACAGAGATGATCCTTTCATTGGATGCTGTTCCTTACGTTGCTTCCCGTGTAATGGATGTCATTTGTGCCATCCAGGGAAAGTTTAAGAAATGCATTATCTTAGATCTCGATAATACTCTTTGGGGTGGTGTCGTTGGTGATGATGGTTTGGAAGGTATTCAGTTAGGACATGGCTTAGGCATTGGCAAAGCCTTTACAGAGTTCCAAATGTGGATAAAAAAGCTGAAAAACAGAGGAATTATCATCTGTATCTGTAGCAAGAATGATGAAGACAAGGCAAAGGAGCCTTTTGAAAAGCATCCTGATATGGTGTTGCGCCTTGATGATATTTCCGTGTTTATGGCCAATTGGGAAACAAAAGTTGATAATATCCGTCAGATTCAGCAAATCTTGAATATCGGCTTTGATTCAATGGTATTCATTGATGATAATCCTTTTGAGCGAAACATGGTTAAGGAGAATATCGCAGGCATCACAGTACCGGATATGCCAGAAGACCCTTCCTGCTATTTGGAATATCTTTATTCTCTCAATCTTTTTGAAACAGCCTCTTATAGTGCAGCAGATAAGGACAGAACCAAGCAATATCAGGTACAGGCTAAGCGAGCAGCTTTCAGTAAGTCGTTTACCAATGAAGCAGACTTTTTGAAGTCTTTGGATATGGTTTCTGAGGTAGAGGGCTTTACCAAGTTTAATACTCCTCGTGTAGCTCAGCTTTCGCAAAGAAGTAATCAGTTCAATCTTCGTACAGTTAGATATACAGAAGATCAGATTACTGCAATAGAAAATGATCCAAAGCAGAAAGGCTTTGCTTTCAGTTTGAAGGATAAGTTTGGTGATAATGGATTGATTGCTGTTGTGATACTCCAGGAAAAGGATGCTGAAACTTTGTTTATAGATACTTGGTTCATGAGCTGCCGAGTTTTGAAGCGTGGTATGGAGAACTTTACGCTTAATACCATCGTGGCATGGGCAAAGGAGAAAGGGTATAAGCAAATAATAGGTGAATACCTGCCTACCCCAAAGAATGGTATGGTTGCTGAACATTATACAGCACTTGGTTTTGACAAACTGGATAATACAGAAACTGCTCAATGGCAACTGAATATAGAGAATTATCAATCAAAAGAATGTTATATAATTAAGAAATAAAAAAATGGAAAGAACAGAAATTTTAGAGAAATTGAATGAGATTTTTATTGATGTCATGGATTTGGACGATGACTTCGAATTGAATGAAGATATGAGTGCAGATGATATCGAAGAATGGGATTCTCTTTCACATATTCAATTGATGAAAGCCATTGAGGAAACTTTTGGTATTAAGTTTACTGCCAAAGAGGTTCTCGATTGGGAAGATATTCATGATTGTGTTGATAGTATTGAGGCTAAGTTATAATAATAGTTTTTTAGTCTCATTTTTTTAGAATTAGATTAGACTATTACTTTATGAATAATATTAAAACAATAAAATTAAATAATGGGGCAGAAATACCTGCTATAGGTATCGGCCCAGGAATTGTAGGAGAAGTATTTAAGCCAACTTTCCCATCAAATACATTCATCGCAAAGGTTGAACGTAAGTTAACTTCTCGTATCAAATATCGTCTTGCTCGTCACAATTATATAAAGAGTTTAGCCAATGCCTTAAATTTAGGCTATCGTCTTATAGACTATTCTTTCGCTTATGGTGATGGTTCTGAGATTTTGGAAGCCATCAAGATGGCTGGACTCAAAAGGGAGGATGTCTTTCTTACCTCACGTGTCAGCAACAATCAGCAGTATAATGGTACTGTCAGGGAGGATTTCCTGCGTAGTCTGGAAAAGGTAGGACTCGACTACATAGATATGTTCATGTTCCACTGGCCTGTAACCGACCATTTCGTCAATACGTACAAGGAGATGGAACGTCTCTACAAGGAGGGATATATTAAGGTGCTTGGTGTGGCTAACTGCCATCAGCATCATCTGAAAGACATCATGGACAATTGCGAAATAGTTCCTGCTGTCGACCAGTTTGAGATTCATCCGCTCTTCACGCAGAAACCTCTCGTGGGATTCTGTCATGAGCATGGCATAGCCGTCCAGGCTTATACACCACTGGCTCGTAACGACGACCGACTTACCAAGAATCTTATAATGCAACGCCTCGCCAAGAAGTATCACAAGAGCATACAGCAGATTATTCTGCGATGGGACATACAGCTGGAGCAGATACCGATACCTCGCTCGCTCAATCCTGGCAGACAGAAGCAGAATATTGATATTTTCGATTTCTCTTTAACTGATGACGAAATAAAGGCAATTGATTCTATTAATATCAATTCTCGATTGCGTTTCGACCCAGACAATCTTGATTTCCATTCCGTAGGCTGATATTTATGCAAGAAAAGACAAACAATAAGACTATAGCAAAGAACACGCTCTTCCTCTATTTCCGCATGATGTTTACGATGGTGATTTCACTCTTCACTTCTCGTATCATCTTACAAAAGTTGGGAGTAGACGACTATGGTATCTATCAGGCTGTGGGCGGAGTGGTAGGATTCCTCTCCTTCATCAACGGAGCTTTGGCAACAGGCTCTTCCCGATTTCTTACCTATGCGTTGGGTGAGGGTAATGCCGAGAAGCTAAAGAGAACATTCTCCACAACGCTCAACATTCATATCATCATCTCAATCTTGGTGGTGATAGTGGCTGAGACCATCGGACTTTGGTTTCTCTATCATAAGATGGTGATTGCGCCTGAGAGGATGACCGCTGCGGTTTATACCTATCATCTCTCGATATTGACGGCGGTGTTCACACTTACTCAGGTACCTTACAATGCAACCATCGTGGCGCACGAGAAGATGTCGATATATGCTTATATGAGCATTTTCGAGGTGTCAGCGAAGCTGCTGGTCTGCTATCTGCTGGCTATAGGCGGCTTCGATAGGCTGATGATGTATGCCACCTTGCTCCTTTCAGTGCAGGTGGGCATCATGTGTTTCTACCGATTCTATTGCAGTCGTCATTTTGAAGAAGCTCGTTTTTCTTTTTCTTTCGATAAGAAGATTTTCCGTGAGATAGCAGGGTTCTCTGGCTGGAGTATGTTTGCCAGTACTTCCATTGCATTAAACAGCCAAGGAGTGCTGATATTGCTCAACATGTTCTTCGCTCCTGCCGTAGTGGCTGCAAGAGCCATCTCTCTGCAGGTGAACATGGCTGCCAACCAGTTTGTGGCAAACTTCCGTCAGGCTGCTAATCCGCAGATAGTGAAGAAATATGCCGCTGGCGATTATGAAGGATCTAAGCATCTGTTGCTTGAGAGTACGAAGTATTCATATTATATGATGTACTTGATAGCCTTGCCCGTTTGTCTCTTGGCTTATCCTCTTTTGAAGTTATGGTTGGGCATCGTGCCAGAATACACGGTGCCGTTCCTGCAGATTGTCATCGTGCAAAGCTTGTTCCAAGTGTTTGATACCTCCTTCTATACAGCCCTTTATGCCAAGGGGCGTTTGAGGGAGAATGCCTTGACATCGCCAACGTTGGGACTCTTGATATTTCCGATAACGTATGTCTTCTTCAAGTTAGGATATTCGCCTTTGGTTCTGTCGTGGACCAGTCTTGCCGTCTATGCCATCTTGGGTATGGTGCAAAAGCCTTGGCTCATCATGAAGATGGTGGATTACAAATGGAAGGAGATATGGGGTGTGTATCGCTCTTGCTTGATAGTGACGGTAGCAAGTCTCCCAATACCTATTATTATATATAAGTTGGTAGATACTTCCCAGATTGTCTATTTCATCCTTCTTGGTTTGGTATGTCTCATATCTGTAGCCCTTTCCGCCTTCTTTCTTGGCATCGACAAGGCAATGAGGAAGAAAGTGCTGGGAATGATTTTTCATATAAAATAAATGTATTAAAATAAAGTAATTAGGGGGTACTCGGAATGTATATGCCAAGTGTGATGAGAGTGCTAATGGGGGAGAGAAATGATGTGAATAAACAAAGAAAAAATCCCAACCCATAAGCTTTTTAGAACTTACAAGTTGGGATAGGATGATTTTGAACACGAATTACTCGAATAGCACGAATATCTGGGATCTGTCCGGGCATTCTAGAGATGGAAGTCGATTTCCTTCAGCCATTCCTTAACATCGAAGCAAGGACAACTCTTGCGAACCCAGGGGAGGTCGCGATGGCCTAGAATCTCGGCACCAGGATAGTCGAGGGCGAGACTGTAGAGGAGGTCTTCCAGAGAATCCTTCTGGGCTGGAGTGCGAGTGTCGGCAGGCTTGCCTTTCTCGTCGAGACCACCCTCGTAGCAGATTCCGATGCTGTGGGCGTTGTAGTGGCGGGCGTGAGCCCCCACCTCGGTTTCTGGACGGCAGGGATAGACCATGCCATCCTTCGTAATGTAGTAGTGGTAACCGATGGAGTGGAAACCACGGGCCTTGTGGCAGGCTTCCAATGCTTCTACTGGGAAGTT
>ENA-OPCK01001131-OPCK01001131.1-human-gut-metagenome-genome-assembly--contig:-NODE-1131-length-10713-cov-22.399700_pt1 | contig 10713 bp, 10 predicted proteins | sample MGYA00241249_ERZ501478 | MGnify/ENA primary metagenome ERZ501478 (study PRJEB25962, sample SAMEA2042629) | human gut metagenome | biome: human gut; feature: human-associated habitat; material: faeces...
TAAGCATCTCGTCCACATCCAGCCACTCTATTCGCTTGAAGTCGAACAGATCAGGAGAAACCATCTTAATGGAGTCGCCATAGATATCAATCAGTTTCAGGGCATAGTCACGATAAACCGTCCCGATATCACTACGCAAGGAGGTAAAATCTTCGATGTTTCCACGAACGCTATCCTCAGCATAGTGATAAGCCTCCACCATCTTGGTATATTTATCAAACATGGTAGACGCCTTACTTCTTACATCTTTTACGCCATTCGTGCCCATGACAATATCAGCCATCTTCGACGTTCCCTTAACAAGAACCAGGTTAAGGTTCAATTCCACTTGCTCTTTCAACTGCTCCAAAGCAGATGAAGACAACGCCAGTTCCGTCTCAGCTATCTTCAAAGCCTCCTCCTTGTTGCCCTGTTCCAGGCTGTCATTCAACTTGTATTCAGCCACAAGGGTTGTACGTGAATTATTGGAAACAAAAGCAATGGCGATATTGCCATTATCATGGAAATATCTGTAAGCATCAAAAACCAGCTTACTCACCTCCGAAGAATCGGAAGCAATACCATATTTCTTCAGTTCAAAAGCCAAATCTGCACGAAGATACGTCTTGTTCTCCTTACAGAGTTCATCAGCAATCGTCTTGATGTTCTTGTATATTTCTAATTTGTCCATAGTAATAATATTTAGAGTATACGTTATTCTAAGAATGGTATCTTCATCCAGCGTTTGGAATTGTTTATCTGTGGAAACGCAAATCCCGATTTATATTTCCTTATCCACTTCTCGAAAGCCTCATCCGATGGCTTCCCTAAAGCCGGGTACAATGCGTTCTGTTCCACTTCAATCTGAATGGGCTTTTCCTTGCGATAGTCCTTCAATGTATCTTCCTGCACAAGGTAGCGACCATAGTCCCAAAAGATTGAAGCCCTGTAGCTTCTGTCTTTGGTGTATTCTCACATCCACTCTCTGCCGTCACTGAGCAATTTCATATACCAATACCTCGTATAGGCCCAAGTGAACCTTTTCGGTTGAGCCGCTCCATGAATAAAGTCACGGTATACTGCTATCGGCATGTTTACGACCCAACACACTAATACCGTATCGCCATTGGCCATCAAGGTCATGTCCTTCAACATCTCTTGTTCGGTCATCTTCTCCGATTTCCGCCAAAGCAGCTGCTTCTCGCGGTATTCCAACTTGGCCGCCTCCTTCTTCTTGTGGCAATAGCCATTTGAGCTAAAGAAGAACCCATAACCCGATGTTACCACCAGCACGGCACTCAATACCACAACCGACCTACACACTCTTTTTCTGATGTTCTTTTCCATTGTTACATTACATTATATAGTTATACATTTGATTTCGGCTGCGAAGTAACTATATAGAGATGTCAAATGGTGACAGAACATCAAGAAAAAAGTAAGAACGCTCTATTTTTTTGCGAAATAGACGTCAGTCACCTATAACGAATCAATAGACTAATGACATTTCTATTCCAATATTTCCCTGTTCAAACAAGATATTGTCAAGTTTCAGTTTTTCAAACACTTTCTGCAATTTGTCAATGTCGCCAAGGCGCAGCTTAACGATATTGCCAGGCATATGTTCCACCCAACCTGCTTTCTCCGGCACAAGTTTCTTGGCATAAGAGATGGCTGGCGTAACAAGCAGGTCGATACCCATCTTGCCGTCATACGACAAGAACAAGTCTGTACCCTCAATCTTCTTCACAGTAATGTTTATGCTCACCGACTTTGTAAAGCCCAGCACCTTGATAGGTATAGAGACAGAAACAGTAGCTCCATCAACATACCCAAGATTCACTGTCTTATGAAAATGACTGGCAACATAATCCTGCAGCTCAGCATAAGTAATAGATAGCTTCATATTATTTAGTTTATCTGACAGTAGCGGAGGTTTCCAGCCTCCGCCTCATCAAGTTCTTTCACAAATCAAGACTTATTCTTCGAGAACAAGTCTATCAACTTACCTATAAAGCCCTCAGACTTCGGACAAGGATCTTCAAAGATTGTGCCGCGGCGTCTAAGCTCATCCAACATTTTGTTTTCTTTGTTTGCCATACTTTCTTAAATTATTATTCGTTATTGAGTTAACTACGAGGTGGTCTGTGGCTTACTTCCTAAACATTTTTCCTGAATGTCCATGATAGTCACATATATCTTCCAAAATAATGGTTGAAGCAGCAACATCTATTCTCATAACACATCTGAAAGGATGTTTAAGTGTTACAGCATAGATGTTATCTTCTGGTAGATGCTTTAGCTGTTTTATTTAACAAAGTCAAGATTTTTGATGATGTATTTGTATAGTTGTCCTACAACATCATCATACATTTTATGTTCGGAATACCCATAGCAAACATATGATAGATGGTAAGAGTCTATTGCAATAATATCATACTCTTTGTCTATCCATATTCCTTGAACGTCAGTCCATTCAAAATGGAAGCCATTATGATTCAAGAAATCCTCTAAAATAAAGTTTTTGTTGTTTTGATTACCACAACATATAATAACTTTAGGGCAGAGATTCTTTATTCGCTTGATTGTGTATGACGAATATTTTTCGGCTTCTTGCAAAACTTCTCCATCATTACTTTTGCTGAATCCTCCTGTTGACTTTATATTAATGCGTGCAAACATATATTTCACTAAGGTTTCCATAACATCATTACTTTTGATTTTCTCAAATTCTAAGAATGGCTCGTGTGGATGAGTTAAAGTGTATATTATACCATGTAATGTATAAGCTATCATTTTATTTAAGCCTTTTTTTTCTTCTAACTTTGTCTTAAAATGATCTTTATCTATGTAATTGACAGGCACGCAGAAAGAATCCTGTCTTATATCATACGTATCTTTCATATCTTTTCCAGCATTTAACTCCTTAGTAAGATATAATACACGCAAATTCTTTAGCATTTCCCATAAGATATTTTCTTTTCCTGATGGTGCCCTCCTAACATGACCAACCTCATCAATATAGTATTCACCATTGTTCATCAAGCCGTCAGGGACAAAAGTATTATATACAAATTCCTTAGCTTGTTTTAGGGAAGACGTCTTGGTCGTTGCCAATCTGTCTTCCATCAAACATTGTTTTATTTCCTCTTGGACTTCATTATCGAAGTCTACATATTTTTTTGTTTTCATAAAATAAGAATTTTAATTTAAGTTTTTGCAAAGATACAAAAACAACCTAATAATAAAAAGCATGTTAAAAAAATATTAAAATTTCAAATAGAGTTTTATTCAGAAAAAAGGGAAAGAATTTTTTTGTTCTAAAAAAACAGTAACTAGCTTAAAACCAGACTATAAAATATAGTCAGTTCTTTTTGAATTAAATAGAAAGGATTACAGCCACGCGTTACCGTCCCTATTTCTACATTTTGAAAAAATGGTGTTTTTTACATGCAAATATTTTTATATAAATTTAACATTTTGTCCGTTATATTTTGTGGAGTAATTTAGTTTTTTATGTTTATACACAGATTTGCCTAATAAGAGTATAGAACATTTATCAACGTCATGTTCCCGTAGAACACTGAATAAAAGAACCATATAGTGGAGCTGTTAGAGAAAGTTAGAGTATTAAATGACGGAGGTCTCATGCCTCCGCCATTGATTCTCTAACAGTTTTTCTTACGCTATCCTAATTATTCGTCATCTTTACCCGCTTTTGGCCTTACGTTTATAGCATAGGTGAAAATGCCTCCTGTTTTATAATTCGGTCCTTGCTTCTTTTCGAAGTATACTTCCTCATTCTCGTCATAGTCACATTCTTTTGGACTCCACCCAGACTTGAATCCTTCCTTATTGTCAATAAGATAAGGTCTTGTACCAGCCCATACATTAATGCGTTTTGCATCAATTTTGCCTACAAATGTCCCATTCTTATCAATGCCCGTATTAACATTATGTTTGACTTCTCTGGACCTATTAGCCTGGAGTTTTTCAAGATCGAGTTTTCCCACAACTTTGACACCCAAACTAACTGACGTGTCTTTCACACTTGCACCAACAGACTTTATGGTTTCAGTCTGGCTAACAGGTGTTTCTTGTTCCTTGTCATCAGTTATTGGGGCAGTCTCTACTTCTTCCTCCTTTACAGTCTCAGCTAACTCTTCTATTGTCAGGTCTGTTTCTGTATAGGTATCATAAATCCTTAACCCATCATAGCGAAATCCTATACTTCCAGTTATGTATGTTTTGCGCTCATCTCTTAAACTGTCATATTTATTGTCTTTATTGGAAAAGAAAGCTTCCAATTTTGGACCACAGTTAGGAATTATAGCATATCCCTTTTTGCCGTCTATTTTTTCTATTCGCGCCTTTACCATCTTTCTTGCATCTTGTTGTGATGGTAGTAATATGCAACGTACATCATTTTCTTCTCCTAAAAATGCCAAACTGTTTATTGAATTTATTTCAAAACGGTCAGCAAGTTTTGTCGCTTTCTCAAAGTATTTCTTTGCTTGTTCAACATATTCATTGCATAATTTCTCGCTGTTTATAGCCATCGCACTGTAGCAGACTGCAAGATAGAATATGGCTTTCAATTTCCCGCTTTGTGGTCTGTCATTGTTCTCACACAAAGACAGCCATTCTTGCAACAATTCTATGGCATCGTCAAAATTAAATTCATCGCTGCTGCTCATTTTGAACCAGAATAAATTCTCATAGCAGCTAACGTCGCCTTGCATCCGCAGATATTTTAGTACCTCACCTATCTCATTTCTATCTTTACCTTTTAGCTTTCCCATAGCAAATGCGGTGTAATAGCGTCGCTTTTCCTGTTTTAATCCTTGTGTACGGTTATACAACATGGCCTCTATTTGTTGCTTGCCAAAGAAAGTCTTTTTCTGCTTATCTTCTGTTTGTCGGTAAAGATTGCGATAGCGATCTACAGCTTCTGATGCATCTCCCAATACTTTATATTGGAACATCTTGATTTTTTCATAGATAAATCTTGACTGCTTCATATAGTCTACACTATCTTCGTAGGCTTGGCATATATTACCCAACTGTGATAGGCTATTGTTCAACAGTTCTGAAATTTCCATATACTTTTCTTCCTCGTCACAAAAAGAGAAATCTTCCGAACCTTTCAACTTTTGTGCGAATTCTAAGCATACCTTATAAAGCACACATATTGCAGTATAGCCATACGGACTTGCAGGATTCAAACCCTGACTCGTCTCAAAACCATATTTTGCCTTGTCTGCCCAACCGAGCATACGCAGCTCTATATCATCATAGTCAAAACCTTCCTCATTCTTTAGAGCTGCAAGTTCCTTTCCTAATGCTTGAATCTTTCTTAAATAAAGCATTCCAAGAATGTGATAGTTGTCATCGACCCCTGGACTTGTCGCTATAGCTCTACGGATATATTTTTCTGCCTCATCATATTTTCCATCATCCGATTTCGTATCCTTCTCAGAGTATGTCTTTTCAAACAGATAACGACCAAAATGTCCCATATAGGCAGTGTCATTGGGGTAAGCCTCTATTAGTCTCTTGTAAATACTATCAGGCAGGAAGCCCTCGTTTAACACATCCTCTATGAGCTTTGAAAACTTTGTCTTATCATCATCGGAGACATTCTTGAAATTGGACCCTCGTCGCAAAATGTACATGGCATGTAGCATATCAGCGTCTTTTTTACCTATCATAGGTCCCATATTGCTACATTCTTCAATGAATTCCTTTGATATGTTAGGCAACTTTGATTTCCATTCTTTTCCCCAAACTGCTTGGAGAATAGGCTCACAAAATGCACTAAATCTCGGACGCCAATATCCATCCGGTCTGCCGGATTTGTCTTCTGTACAAAGCAACATCTTCTCAAGCGCATTTTTTATTTCCTTTACGTTGCTTGACTTTGCTATGTCTGAAGGATTATATAGATTCTCCACCAGATTCTGGTTCAGCGGTTTTTCACCGTAATAGTTAGCAAAAGCTACAAAACCACAGAATCTTTTCAACTCATCTGAGAAATGAGATTTGTTTATATATTCCTCAGCATAGTTGAATAGTAATTCGCCTTTAGTAGTATTATTGTTCAGCAATAAAGGAAAATCTACAACTTCCAACTCTGATCGCAAATCTGTCTTTGACGAAGGAAATGTATTTTGACCTATAGCTGTAGCCCGCTCCTTATATTTTGTGAAGAAAAGTTCGATTTCCTCCTCACTCAAATTTGATGGTAATGTTGTAGTGTTATCTCCTCCATTAATGTTCTTTTGGCCAGTTCTGAACAATCGTAGGAATAGCACCTTGCGATTATGTTTATACATATTGCGGTATAACATGCCAAAAGAATCTTCAGATATATTACCACTGTCAATAATTGCGACAATAAATCTGTTGTCCATTTTTTCTGATAGCTTGTTCAGATATTGTATGGTATAGGAGTTGTACTCATCAAGAAATACAGGTATACAGACAAAATCATTGCCTTCTGCATTGCATTGATTATACAAATCATAAGCAAGTCGTCGTACCATAGTGGTTGCACCAGCTCCAGGATTATGCTTCAACTTGTATTCCAATGTATTGTTAGGAGCTTTCCGAATCAATTCAATGATTCTATTCTTAAATGCACCATATTTGTTACGTTTTATGTCATAATCCAGTTCCAATTCTTTCCATGTTATTTCAGAACCGGCATAGAAATCCCCAACCTCGTTTTTTGAGGGCAAACTTCTTGGTATAAAAATATTGATACCTGCTTCGTTGTATATATCTAAATCTTCCTCACTAAAGGTGATTGTTTTTAATGTCGATTGACAGCAAGATGAACTTGTCTCTTTTGAAGGAATTGTTTCATTGACAAATCTTAAAAAATCAGCAAGTGTAATGTGCTTAGCAATATTTATTTTGTATCCACAATCATCCTTCCATTCATTAAGTTCTCTTTGCACCTCTGAATTTTGAGACAAAGAGAATATTTGTTTGACACGACTTATGGCTATTTCCTCGTCACCAAATACAGAGTCCAAGCGATCAAAAATGTGCGTTGAATAACCCTTCTCATCATTAAAGTTCATTATGAAATAGTTGTCTGTAGAATTCTTTTCTACAATTCCTTTCAAAACATTTAACAGCAAATTGTATCGCTTTATTCTCCATTCTTTGTATGTGTAGGTGATTCCTTCACCTCCGTCTTTATCTCCTGAAGCGAAAAACCAATTCAACATATACTTTCCAGAAGTACATTCGTCTTTCGTTTTGATTATACGAATACTTGAGGAACTATCATCTGCTATGCTTGCAATTATGTCATCACTATCATTTATACCAAAGTCAATGACTATAGCACATGGCAATTTAAAAAGAGCTTCAAGCTCTTCGCTTTTTAAACCAGGATTTTTCCTGGGGAGGATTATTATGAATTTATATCCACCCTCATTTTCCCCGAAACTAAATGTCTTAGCTAATATTTCTTTGAGTCCATTTTCTATCTCCTCCCGTCTTTGAGTAGGTGCATCTAGGGATATTGGTTTAAGATTATCGAATATATCCTGAAGTTCGGAAGTTACATATTTCCCTTGCTTGATAAAGTCAAAAAACGCTTTTATTCCTGCGGCAGCATTTGCAGCCTGGCAAGTTTCGTCAAAGCCAGGTAGATCCGAATGGCTTCCAATCGCACTTGCATCACTAAATAAGTTTAGTAATTTACCAAATGCATTGTTTATATTTTTGTTTATATTTTTTTTCTTGCCTCCTTTTTTTGAGCAATCAAAACAAACATCTTTATGCTTATAATATAGTGCATATTCGGCAGGATCTAATAATGTACTATTTTGTGGAATACATCCATTTGAGAAGTCTTTTATCTCATATTTGCAAGTTCCAGGATTGTAAGTGAATCCCTTCTTTCCTTCAAGAATTTTGTTGGCAATGTCTTCGTCTTGCAGGGCATCAAATATAATAGCCCTGCAAACGTATTCTACAGCATTGCGTATATTACTAAAGAAATTGCAAAAATCGGCTTTATAGTAAAAGTCGACTGCGTTATTGTATTGTTCTGTGAGCTTATCAGTTATTTGGCTAAAGGTTTTCATATCAGTCTTTTTAGATCATTACTTCATAAGTTAGTTAAAAACAAACGATACATCATATAGATGTTAAAAGACCTCAACTCCATCCAATATGAATGAAGCCAAGGTCTCAAGATCACTTGTCATCGCCAAACCATTTGTCCAAGGCTTCTTTCGCCAATATGGCCACTACTGTTCCAACACAGGCTCCAATTGCCTTACCAATACCATCATTACTCTCTTTGCTCAAATCGTATTTGTTCATACTTTTTAATGTTTTGTGCTGTCCTCCTTATGTTGTTCACATCTTTCAGCCAGCGGGTTCGTAAATGTTAGTTTATATAATTAAAGAACCATTGCAAAACAAGCTTTCGAGCAGTAATGACGTAGCTATGGATGATAAGTGTTTCACTAAGTGAAAGAGCTATTGGAAAACAATGCATTTTTGAATTCCAAGTTTTTGCAAAAATATAAAAAGTAAGATATACATCAAATTTTTCAAGCGTAAAACGCATAGTGTTTATACGTTTTTAACATTGAAATCTGTTTCAGTAGCTTAAACATTTATATATTTACATTTGTTGTTTTTGAAGTTCTAATTCCAGCTCTTAACCCAAAACTTATTAAATATTTCACTTTCTGAGTACATTGGTTTTCTGCCTGCAAACATAGCTACCATCAATTCATCCCATGGAATAAGAGTAAACCCATCGTCTGAAGCCTTACTATACTGATTAATATTTGCATCATATGACTCCATGCATGTCAGTAATATATAATGACGTTCAGCAATTATCTGTTCTTCATCCAAATATTTATCAAAAACACTACGAATATCTGATAATTGTTTATCTCTTAGCTTAGAATAAACTTTGTCCTCTATCAAAACATCATGTTGCTCACGTACACCATTTTCTTCCAAGATTATCCGTACCCACAAATCGATTTTTCTATATTGCTTCCATGTTTCGACCTTAACAACACGAGTCTTTTTAAAATTTTGTTTACCTATCAACTTAAACAAAAGATTACGACTGCACTTATGTAATATAGGTCGTTTAATTTTCTTATGGTCTACAGCCATACGCAACGTCCAAGAAACCACAAAATCCATAATTGCTTCTTTATTTGCGTTCCCTTCTGAAGAATCCATCATGAAAAAAACTTATTTTTCTCTATTGTCATAATATACTCCTTTAATAAGTGTGACCTTAGTGTCCCATTAAAATGGGTACACTAATGATATTAATAGTTAAATAAATTAGTCCAACTTCTTAAATTCAAAATCATTCGGATTGCAGCAGGCTTTCTTATAGTCGAAAGCATAGATGCGCATATAGGCTTCTTGCACCTCTTTGGCTCCATTGTAAAAAGGGGTGGCGGTGTGCTGCATGGTTGTTACTGTCACTACCATATCGGGAGTGAGGACGGTGCCGTTAGAGCGTTTAATACGTTTAGGCTTCACTTGAAATACCTTGCTCATAAGCATTGAGTTTTTAGGTTATTACATATTGCTGCTCCTGTTTTTAAGCCGAAACAGCGAATTGTTAGTTTTAATGGTCAAGAGGTTGTACAAACCGAAGGCAGAATCATCAAGCTTGCTTGTATGTTATGCTGATGTGCAGCCAATCTTATGCAAAGATAGTGCAAATCGAAGGCAGAATCATCAAGCTTGCTTGAATGTTATGCTGAGGTGCAGCCTTATCAATTACAAAGATATTGAATTGTTGTGAACCAAACAAGTTCATAATAGTTCATAAGTAAAAAAAGAATGGTGCGAACCCCTGCTTTCTTCACTTCCTTGTAAGTTAGGCTCTGGTAAAACCCGTAGAAAAGAAAATGCGAAAGAGGAATCCACACCTATGACGGTGTAGACTCGCTCAAACAAATTCTCGTTCTTTCTACGTTTCAATTTACCAGATTTCAACTTACAGAACTGAATAGCTTGCTCGTGTCCACAAGATTATCTTGTTTCTCTGCATCGTAGCAACTTCAAGCGAGGACTTTCACCTGCCCTGTCGCTAATACATTGACAAATGTAGTAAAAATCTGATGAGCCACCAAACTTTTAACAAGAAATCTTATGGATTCCTCTTATATATCTTATACAGTTTCTTCTATGCTTTTCCATATACGTCGGTAGATACGCTTGTTCAAGCCAAACAATCCACCAAGTGTTAGACATACATGAAATCCGGATGGATATGTATGCCATCCGCCACACTTTGGACATTTCACAGGAGCCGGATATACTGTACACATCCACTCCATATCTGGACCAGTAAACTTGTGTCCGCAATCGTTGCAAACGAATTGTGTAAAACCTCTGAATATAAACGGTTCCTTTCCTTTGTATTATAGTTAATGTTTTGTTTTCGACTGCAAAGGAACTATACAGAGATGACAAATAGTGTCATATCTAAGAAAAAAAAGTATTTGTAGCAGATTTTCTTAATAATCGTAAGAAAAAACCAATATTAGAATCAAATTTAAGAATTATAGGTATAACAACTAAGTAAGTTGCTCTCATTCAATAAGTTAACTATCTTAGTACGTTTTCGAAGTTATACTTCGAGCAATCTATGCTTTCTATCAAACGTAAACGTATCCGCGATGCTAGTATATATACATCAAAAAAATATCGCTCAAGTTT
>ENA-OPCK01001142-OPCK01001142.1-human-gut-metagenome-genome-assembly--contig:-NODE-1142-length-10673-cov-5.435299_pt1 | contig 10673 bp, 9 predicted proteins | sample MGYA00241249_ERZ501478 | MGnify/ENA primary metagenome ERZ501478 (study PRJEB25962, sample SAMEA2042629) | human gut metagenome | biome: human gut; feature: human-associated habitat; material: faeces...
CCGCGTTTTTAATGAGTAAGCATTTCATGTGAGGATTCTCCTTTTCTGAAAAATTATTTATGCTTTAATTATACACTGAATTGTTGAAAATGGTATATGAGGCAAGAAAGTTTTCGGGGGATTATGGTATAATGGAGGTAGTAAAAATGAATTGTCGTGCTATGATGGTGTGGAGAGATTGGAAGAGGGATGAAGTGTGATGAAAAAATACTCTGTGTTGACAAAATATATCAACCTTTTGAAAAATGATATTGTTGGTGAATGGAGTTGTGATAAGGAAAATGATGGTTCTTCGGAACGACCGATGCACATTCCTTTCGTCATTTATTCTATAACGGTTAAGAAGTTGGCAGATGATATCTATAAATTTGCCAAAGAAAGTGATGAGATAGTACCGAGTAAATATGCAAAAATTCTTCAGGCTAATGGTATAGAATGGGGTTATGATTCCATGATAAAAGCAGATGCTTCTGGATTAGATGCTCAATGCATATTGGCTTTACTGATAGCTTCTCTTAGGGCAGAGCGCTTTTGTGATGGTGCGTTATTAGGGTTTATCGAAAGTGGTGCTGTTACAAGATGGCTGAAACGCTTGCAGGAGCTTGATGAGGCATAAAAATATCCCCTTTCTCCCCAAAATTCCCCCTCGCCCTACCCGAATTCACGCATTCGGGTGGGGCGCTTTTCTTATTTTCACGCTACAATATAATCAGGAAAACAACTGCCCGTAACGCAAATGGCAGGAATAGGAGGGATGGATATGCAAAAGAAATTATTCTTAAGCGCAGCGCTTGGTCTGGTAATATTTGCTAACACTGCCTTTGCCGAGGTTAATACAGATTATTTGGCCAACGAGCTCAGGTCTTATCCCGGATGGCCGCTGGAGGTATATTGCAACGCAACCGATGTTAATGTCAGAACACAGCCTAACACCGATTGTGATGTTATCACCATGCTGCAAAGGGGAGATAAATTTTATGTAAGCAGAGTTGTGGATGTAGTAAACAGTGAATACAAATGGCTTCTTGGTACTACTGAAAAGGGCCATGTTGGTTTTATGGCAAGCAAATATCTTGATACAACCCCGAGAGCTGCCAGCGCAGCAGGACGCTTTAATGCTGCCCTCGAAGCAGATTGGATTATGGATCCGGATATTTTTGCTTCAGGTGCCTATTACCCGGGGCCTGTGGAAAAGAATACGGATGATACTATCACCTATGCCGATAAGAAGCTGCAGGTCGGACCGCGCTTGTTCTATATAGATTCGGCAAAAAACAGAGTTAGTGAGGTGAAAATCAATAAGCTTCATGGCATGATGGCAGGCTATGCTGTCGGCCAGCTGCTTAATACTGACAGCCAGATTCGTTTGGACGGTTACCTGAAAATGAACGGCTGGGAGGATGATTATATGGGCGGAGGCCGTTCTGATACGCATTATATGATCGGCTGGTTGAAATATGCCTATAACGCAAGAGGGCAAAAATGCCTGCACAAGAGCTTTTATGTGAAATTGGATTCTAAAGATGTGATTTCGGAAATTATTTACTGCGAGAGTGATGTTCATTTAGCGAACTGACGGATGAAGCAAATTTTGCTAAAAACATCTTTTGACAGGAGGTGGCGTAATGAAGCGGAAGCTGTTTAAGAGCATGTGGCTGGCAATGCTTCTGGTGGCGTTTGCCGGTTACGGCACAGAGCAAAATGCCGTATTGCCGCAGATGAATTTGCCTAAGGCGGAGGCCGCTGCCAAAGCAGCGCCGGTCTATGAGCAGGAATATGCGAATGTTGTGGACGGCGTTTATGAATTTATCGCCAATGGTAATAGTAATAATCTGCCTGAGCAGGGGACAACCGGCATCTATGAGGTGCGGGATTTTGCTGCTCGGGAGGCGGCAATGCAGCAGCTTGGCTACACGCTGCAGGACATCAGCGGCGACGGTGTTCCGGAGCTGCTTATCGGTTGGATTAGCCAAAAACGCGGCGTGGGGCATTACGGTAAGGAGATTTATGCGATTTATACCTTTGCGGACGACAGAGTGAAATATGTTGCGGAGGGCTGGAGCCGCAGCAGTCTGCAGCTTATGGCAAATGACAATTTGGTGACACGAGGCGGCACCGGCATTTCGCATCAGGTGCTTGCTGTGGAGCATTTGCAGCCTGACGGCAATCTCGGATGCTATGAGCTTTATTTTACCTGGCCAAAGGATGACGGCCTTGGCGTTTACCGCAACATGAGCTGCAGAAGTGAGGCAGATGCTGCGCAGGAAACAGATATGACTGTGGAAGAGTTCAATGAAATGAGGTCTGAATACGCTAATCACAGTGTTGAAATTGAATTTTTGCCGTTGAAGGACTTCAAAAAGCAGGGCTTTAAGGGCCTGATGAGGCAGTATCTTTCTGCAGGAAGGTGAATAAAAGGGCTGATGTGATGAGCCTGAAATATGATGGCAGTCGGAATTTAACCGGCTGCCGTTTTTTTGAGGTGAAATAAGGCGAAATATATAGTATAATATACATAACTATGACTGATATACGCTTATACCGGCTTTATATCAAATATTTTTATGAGGTGATTTAATAATGAGCAATGAATTAACCGGACGTAATGTAGGAAAAACCTGTCGCGTACACTATAAAGGTACCTTTAATGACGGCAAGCAATTTGATTCTTCCTATGACCGTGGTGAGCCGTTGGAATTTGTTTGCGGCGCAGGCCAGATGATTAAAGGCTTTGATGCAGCTGTTGCAGACCTGGAGGTCGGCGCTGAGGTTGACATCCATCTGCTGCCGGCAGAAGCATATGGCGAGGCTGACCCGAAGGCTATCTTTACCATGCCGATTGCCCAACTGCCGGGTTCCGAAAACCTGACCGTTGGTCAGAGAGTTTACCTGCAGAACCAATTTGGTCAACCCGTACCTGTACTGGTAACCGAAAAGGATGATACCAATATCACCTTTGATGCTAACCATGAAATGGCCGGCAAGGAACTGAACTTCCACATTGAGCTGGTAGAGGTAAAATAAAGTATTGCTGCTGCCATACAGTAAACTGCAATTTGCTTTGGCAATAGATTTTGCAGTACTGATATGGTACAATAGCATACGTGCATTTTTTGCAACTGATATTTAGGAGTGTGTATTGTGGATTATAGAATTGTGATGCCCAGCGGAATTGTTTTTGATTTCAATAATATGCTGGGAGCAGGCAGATTGCAGCCGCAGGAGGTAGAGCAGGCACTCGTGCAGCAGGGAGCGGCAGCCGATAAGGCTGTGTGCGAGCTGCGCCGCAGCGGCTTTGCCAAGAAGCATTTATCTAAGGACGGCACGCCTGAGCATGTTTATTTTCCACGTATGCCGTATATTGCCGAGGGCAATCCCAATACGGAGCAGTCGATTATCAAGCTGATGCGCTACAGTAAGCATCTGCGCAGTAAAGATGTCGTAATCTTTTTGGGCGTAGGCGGTTCTTATTTGGGCAATAAGGTTTTGTTTGATGCCTTTGGCGGTTATCACTGGAATACCAGTGCAACCTTGCGTCAGGGGCAGCCGTTTATTTATTTCTCGGGCAATAATCTTGACCCGGTGGACTGCAATTCGCTGCTGTTCAAGATGCGACGCTTGGCTATGAACAGTGCCGAGCAGGGTAAAAAGCTCAAAATTATGCTGGTGCCGATTTCTAAATCCGGCACCACGTTGGAAACAATTTCAGCCTTTACGTATTTTTATGACAATCTGTCTAAAAATGCCGATATAGACCTTGATTGTACTGTAGTTACCGATTTGCAGGCACCGATTGAATCTGCGCCGCTGCTGCAGCTGGCGGAAAAGTTTAACTGGGAGCGCTTTGATATCAAGGAGGGCATCGGCGGACGCTTCAGCATTATGACGGACCCGGGCCTCGTGACGATGGCTGCCTTGGGCGGTGATATCGAAGAGTTTTTGCGTGGCGCGCGTGATATGGATATTTATTGCAAGCAGGCAGAGCTTGCGGAGAATCCTGCGCTGCTCAACGCTTTGCTCAAATTCATGGCTTATGAGCGCGGACGCGATATAGAAGTGTTTATGCCATACAGTATGCGCCTGAAATCTTTGAGCGAATGGTATGTGCAGCTGCTGGCGGAATCGCTGGGCAAGCGCTGCAACCGTGAGGGTGAAACTGTTTACTACGGCAGAACGCCGATTGTTGCTGTCGGTACGACGGATATGCATGCGCAGACGCAGCAGCATCAGGACGGCCGTCTGAATAAGGTGGTGCAGTTCCTGGAGGTTGCAAACCCCGAGGAAGAGGCAATTTTGCATAATCCCTTTGCCGATGTACCATTCTTCGATAAATATGAGGGTATGGATATGGCAAAGGCTCTTAAAGCAGCGCTGAATGCCAATGAAGCGGCGCTGACGAGTGATAACCGTTACAATGCGCGTTTTACGCTGCCGAAGCTGAATGAGTATTACCTTGGTCAGCTGATGTACTTTTTGATGCTGACGATTGCCTATGAGGGCGAGCTGGCGGATGTGGATGCATTTGACCAGCCGGGTGTAGAGGTTTATAAGAAATTAATGAAGGCTCAGCTTTGATTTAATAGAATAAAAAAAAAGACGTTGTGTGCTTGAAAAAGCACGCAACGTCTTTTTGCTATGTATTAAGTTCAGCGCTTGCCGGTAAACAGCAGCTTTGCCGTACTGCATTTTTCAAATGCCTTCGTCAGCAGGATACTGAGGGCCAGCGAGCAGAGCACCAGCAATACGTAGGAAAGGGCTACCTTTTTAACGGTCATGATGATGCCGAAATGGTTATAGGCGCTGCTGAGCCAGTCCAAGAGCAACGGATGCATAAAGTAGATGAGCATAGAATAAGTGGAAAGGGTGCTGATGGCTTTATAGAGGAGGTTGGCGAGGGAACCCCTCTCAGTCACCTTACGGTGACAGCTCCCCCCAAGGGGAGCCTCTGTATGTGATGCTGCTTGAGGGATAGATTGCAGTGCATTGGGAGCCTCTGTATACGATGCTGCTTGAGGGATAGATTGCAGTGCATTGGGAGCCTCTGTATGCGATGCTGCTTGAGGGATAGATTGCAGTGCATTTGGAGCCTCTGTATGCGATGCTGCTTGAGGGATAGATTGTAGTGCATTGGGAGCCTCTGTATGTGCTTTTGCCTGCGCTCTGCGCTCCAGCCAATCCAGTGCCAGACAGAAGAAGAGCAGCGAGCCAACGGTGTAGCAGAGTCCCTGCGGGCTTAGCTGGTGGTAGGTGTTGGCCAGATCAATCAGCGTGTAGCCTTTGACCGTAACTGCTTCGTAACAGCTTTGTACGTCCCAGGCCACGCTTGCAGCAAAAATTATGCATACAATGGCGCTGTATCTGCGCAGAAGGGCGATGAATTTTTCCCAATAGCAGGCTGCCAGGCCGCCGCTTATAAAAATAAGTAAATAATGCAAGGGAAGATAGTTGAGGCGATAATCAAAGAAATTTTTAGCCAAGACGCTCCAACCCGCTGTGTTCAAGCCTGGATGCGTTGTCCACCAGTTGAAAGCAAGCTGGAAAATGAATAAAAGCACTAGCATAAACGGTATGTTTTGATGTATAATTATACGCAGAAGCCGGCGCCAGAGCGGATAGCTTGCATAAAACCACAGCAGAATGACCATAAAATACAAATGGTAGCAGCCAAGGCCGAAGAATAAAACATAGGCCACATGCAGCGGATTCCAGCTGACGAAGCCCGGTGGCAGAATCAGCCAGAAGTAGAGCATGTAAAAAAGCGACCAGCTGACGTAAGGCAGGCCTGCTCCCCGCAGACGCTTCTTCATAAAGTCGATATAGTTCAGCCGGCTGCCGCTTAACAGGCCTTTATCCGTACAGGCCAGACCGTAGCCGGAGATAAAGAAAAAGGAGGGGACACTGTAACGGCTTAAAATCTCCAGTAATAAGTAAAGAGTAAAGTTGTTGGGGGCAAGTGCCAGGCTGCCGATATGAATACCGATGACGCCAAGCATGCAGATGCCACGTAGATTATCTATAATGGTGTTTCGCATAAGTACCTCGCTAATTTTTAATCTAATCCGCCAGAAGTCCTCCACCTCTAAGGTGGGGGATGAAGGTGGGTCTGGCGAATTTACGTAAGTAATTGAGCCAGACAATTGCTCCGTAGATAGCTTTATGATATAATCAGTCATAGAAGTGAAAGGGCTAATTATACTATGAAATTAGACAATAATAACCATTCAGTGTTCTTGCTGTGTTACCATCTTGTTCTGGTAGTAAAGTACCGTCGTAAGGTGTTTTCCGACCAGATGAGCCAATATGCAAAAGACATATTTGTTCGCATAGGCTCTTCATATAACATCACATTGGAAGAATGGAACCATGATCAAGACCATGTACATATCATGTTTCGTGCCCATCCTAATACAGAGATGTCGAAATTCATCAACGCTTACAAAAGTGCCAGTTCTAGGCTAATCAAAAAAGATTTTTCAGAAGTTAGGCGTAATTTGTGGAAGAAAATGTTTTGGTCAAGAAGCTATTGCTTGCTGACGACAGGCGGTGCTCCTATTGAGACAATTCGTAAATACATAGAAAATCAAGACAGGTGATTATAGTGAATAAGGCATACCGATACAGGCTCTACCCGACAATTGAACAGAAGATTATGTTTGCCAAGACTTTCGGCTGTGCCAGATTCATCTATAACAAGATGCTTGGAGATCGTCTTGATTACTATAAGGAAACAGGCGAGAGGCTGAACAATACACCTGCACAGTACAAGAAAGAATTTCCTTGGCTGAAAGAGGTTGACAGCCTTGCTCTCGCCAATGCCCAAATAAACCTGAACAAGGCGTATAACAACTTTTGGAGCAATAGGAAGCGTTTTGGCAAGTCACGCTTCAAGTCGAAGAAGACGGGTCATGATTCATATTCTACGAACAACCAACATGGATCTGTAAGAATCGAGGGAAACAAAGTCAAGCTGCCTAAAATAGGCTGGGTAAAGCTGTGTCTGCATCGTCCATTGATGGAGAATAGCACCATAAAGACTGTAACCATAAGCAAAACACCGTCAGGAAAATACTATATCAGCATTTTGGTGGAGTATGAAAACCAAATACTTCCCATCATACCGAAGAATTTTCTTGGATTGGATTTTGCTATGCACGGGCTGTATGTTGCTTCCGATGAGGACAATGCCGATTATCCAAATTTCTTACGGGAAGCCGAAAAGAAATTGGTCAAGGCACAAAGAAAACTCTCCAAGAGACAAAAAGGGAGCCGTAACAGGAATAAACAAAGACTGCGTGTGGCTGTACTCCATGAGAAAATTGCTAATCAACGCCGTGATTTTCTGCATAAGAAAGCTCGTTATCTTGCAGACCGCTATGATGCGATTGGCATAGAGGACATTAGCGTAAAGGCCATGGCGAAGCGAAAGAAGGGTGGCAAGTTCAGCTTTGGTAAATCCATATCCGACAATGGCTGGAGCATGTTCACAAGTATGCTGGAATACAAACTTGCATGGCAGGGTAAGCAACTTATCAAGATAGACAAATGGTATCCAAGCAGTCAGCTATGCCATGTCTGTGGCTACCAGAACAATGACACCAAAGACTTATCTGTACGGGAATGGGATTGCCCTAAGTGTGGCAGTCATCATAACCGTGACAAGAACGCTGCAATAAATATTAGAGAAGAAGCTAGGCGAATATCTGCCTAGTGTAACTCATAAAGTACCGTGGGTCGCACGGGAATCTACGCCTGTGGAGAGAGTGTAAGTCGCCATAATTCTTCGGAGTTAGTGGTGCTGTTCTCGCTGAAGCAGGAAGCTTCCGCCTCTATAGGCGGGGGTACGTTCACTATAAAAGCGGAATGGCTCTCAGAAAGAAAAATAATAAAATAAAAATCCTTGACTATATGAACACTTTATAGTTTACACTGATGCATGTTTCAAGCGATAGCACAGGACTATGAAAGACTAGGTGTGTCTGGACGGAAACAAAAAATAAAACGATGGCTATGAAAGGATTGAAAATCAACAATGAACAAAGTCAAGGTATTGAGTAACGCGGTATTGATGTCTGCACTTATGAGTACAAGTGTAGTATGGGGTACAACAGCGTTTGCTGCTGAAAACACTCCGGAATATTTTTTGGATACGATGATTGTTACGGCAACAAGAACTCCGGTCGAAGCATTTAAAGCAAATGCCAACGTCAGTGTCATTACAAGCAAGGAAATCAAAGAAAGACATTATAGTGATTTATCCGAAGCACTGCGCATGGTTCCTGGTGTTTATATCGGCAACTACGCTCCTGCAGGCTATGATAACAGCAATGCTTTGAAAATCAACGGTGCTGATGAAATTGTTGTATTGGTAGATGGCGTTAAGATTAACAATGTAAGCAATCGCGTTTCTGCCGTAATGCTCAAAAACATGGAAAATGTTGAACGTATTGAGGTACTTAAAGGTTCCGCCTCTACTCTTTACGGTTCCGATGCTAAGGGCGGTGTTATCAATATTATTACCAAAAAACCGGAAAAAATTTCTACTTATTTCCGTGTAGACGGCGGCAGTAATAGCGTAACCAACTACTATATGGGTCAGTCCGGCAAAGAAAAAGACTGGTCATGGGATGCTAACGTCAGCAGAAACCTCAGTGGAGATTTCAAAGATGGCGATGGTATAACCACTCCGTCTTCTTCCAAGTCTACAAGCACTAATTTCAAAATCACTAAAAAGCTGAGCGATAAGCATGAGCTGACAGCTACTTATGATTCCTATAAAGCAGATTATAAATATACTGCTTTGTGGGAGCCTGCTTTGAAGAATGGTAAAGTAGACAATCAAAACTATAAATTTATTTTGAACAGTGATTTTGATGGCAATACTACGAATGTTTTATCTTTCGTAAATCTGGATAATGATACTAATTTCAATGGCTATAAGACAAAAACCAATACCAAACGTATTACTGACCAGCTGTCTACACAGTTAGGCAATCATTTACTGACTGCAGGCTTTGAGTTCAGCCATGATAAGGTTATTACATTTAATGGCAAGAAGATGATGAACAGAGCCTTCTTCCTGCAGGATCAGTTTGATATTACCGACCAGCTGAAGCTGACTGCCGGTGTGCGTCATGATAATAACTCTGGCTTTGGCAAGCACACTACTCCTAGTGCTAACCTGGGTTATACCTTTAATAAAGACAGAACTAATGTCTATGTAAGCTACAGCGAGTATTTTATTCCGCCTTCTCCAAGCAACCTTTACAGTGCAGCATACGGCAATCCGAATATCAAGCCGGAAACAGGTAATACCAAGGAAATAGGCATTAATCATAAATTTGATGATACCTTCGCATTATCTGCTCATGCTTTTCAACGTTATTCCGAGAATAGAATTGGTTATGTATATCCTAAGTATACGAATGTTGGTGATGAAAAAGCGCGCGGTTGGGATATCCAACTGAAGAAACAATTTACACCGCAATTCTCTACTTATGTTGGCTATACACATACAAATGTTGATGCAACAGCACAACGCGCAAAAAATGTTGACGGCTATGTACCGAAAGGCGCTTGGGATATCGGCCTGGATTATGACAACAAGGACTTTAATGCCAGCCTTATTGGTAAGGGCGTTATTGACCGTATGGGACCTCAGTCTGCAGATGCCGTAGATGCTTTCTTCCCGGCAACAACCTACTTTGTTTGGGATGCATCTATGAACTACAATGTTAATAAGAATGCGAAGATTTATTTCAAAGTCAATAATATCTTCGATAAATTCTATGCAGAGCATTCTAATGCCCGTTATAACTGGAGTGCAGATCCTGACGGACAATGGTGGCGTGCTCCCGGCCGTTCCTTCCTGGTAGGCATGGAATATGCATTCTAAGCATATTTTATAAAACTTAACCTTTTTCATAATTCACACTCCTAAAAAAAGTGGGGCGGATTTATTCCGTCCTGCTTTTTCATATAAAAGGAAAATGAGGTGAAAGAATGTCGAAAATTTTATTTCTCACCAATATGGAGCAAACTGCAACCTATCTGCAGGATGCATTGAAGCTGGCGCAGCAGACGCAGAAAGCTGTAGCAGGACAGGTGCTGTATGTCCCAAGCGATACAGAATGGACGAGGGATATGGAAAAGCAGCTGCAGCAGGCGGAGGTTGTCATTTTCCCCTGGATGGGAACTGGCCTGAGCACTAAGTTTCTGTCGGAATCCTCATCCTATCTGCTTGCCAATAAGAAGAGGCATGTTTATCTGATGACCGGTAATCCTGAGGATGTGCTGCATGGAGGTTTGTCTGAGGAGGAGCTGAAGCGGATAAATGATTATTATAAATTCGGAGGTTTGCAGAACTGGACAAATTTGTGGCTGTGGCTGGCGCAGCAGTTTTTGCAGGCAGGATGTAATGCGCCTGCTCCCGAGCTTTTGCCGTGGGATGGCATTTATCATCCCCGTGCTGGCAAGGTATACGATGATGTGGAGGAATATAGCCGCGATTTTTGCATAGCAGGCAAACCGACGCTGGCTGTTGTCTTCTTCCGCAGTGACTGGTTATGGGGCAACAATGTTTTTGCCGATGCTGTTATCAGAGAGATTGAAGCGCAGGGGTGCAACGCCTTATGCTTCTTCTCCACAAGCTCGCCTGACGCCGCAAGCGGCTGCGG
>ENA-OPCK01001143-OPCK01001143.1-human-gut-metagenome-genome-assembly--contig:-NODE-1143-length-10657-cov-2.813620_pt1 | contig 10657 bp, 7 predicted proteins | sample MGYA00241249_ERZ501478 | MGnify/ENA primary metagenome ERZ501478 (study PRJEB25962, sample SAMEA2042629) | human gut metagenome | biome: human gut; feature: human-associated habitat; material: faeces...
GTACTGGATGTATGGAAACCCACCGCTGACCGCAAGGCTATCATCAATCTGCCTACCACCGTACAGGTGGCAATGCCTCACGTATTTGCGTGTCAGGTAGAATATATGCACAAGCATTTGAAATATCGTGAAAATGTAGTACTCAGCGTACATCCCCATAATGACAGAGGCTGCGGTATCAGCGATGCGGAGTTCGGCGTACTGGCCGGAGCAGACCGTGTGGAAGGTACTTTGTTCGGCAACGGTGAGCGTACCGGTAATGTGGATCTGGTAACCGTTGCACTTAATATGATGTGTCACGGTGTGGACAGTGGACTGGATTTCTCTCATATTATGGAGATCCGTGAAGCTTATGAGAATTTCACCGGTATGAAGGTGCATGAGAGAGTTCCTTATGCGGGAGATCTGGTATTTACCGCATTTTCAGGTTCCCATCAGGATGCCATCAGCAAAGGTATGGCATGGCAGAAGGAAGGCAGGACCGGCAAGCGCTGGGACATTCCCTATCTGCCTATCGATCCTGCGGATGTGGGAAGAGAGTACGAATCCGATGTTATCCGTATCAACAGTGTATCCGGTAAGGGCGGCGTAGCATTCGTATTGAAACAGCAGTTTGGATTCTCACTGCCTGCAGCTATGAAGGAAGAAGTCGGCTACCTGGTAAAGGGTATCTCCGACAGGCGTCATCAGGAATTACTTCCCAAGGAGATCTACGCGATCTTCGAGGAAAATTATATTTATCCCCGCAGTATCTTCAATGTTCCGGAGTGTCACTTCAAGCAGGAGAACGGTATTCAGGCAGAAGTGACCATTGATCAGGGCGGAGCTTCCAGAACCATTACCACCATGGGTAACGGACGCTTGGATGCAGTAAGCAATGCTATTAAGACATACTTCGGTATTACCTATGAATTGTCTGTTTACGAAGAACATGCCATTTCCAGAGGTTCCAACTCTAAGGCAGCTACTTATGTAGGCATCGTCCATGACGGTAAGTTCTACTGGGGTGTCGGCGTGGATGAAGATATCATCAAGAGTTCCATCGCAGCATTGGTATCCGCTGTGAACAAGCTGGCAGCAGAGCAGCATATCACTTCCGGCAGAGAGGAGCGGATCGTGGAGATCATCAGTTTCATCCAGAAGAACTACGTGGATGTAACACTGGATATGCTGGTAGATACCTTCCATCTCTCCAAACCGTATTTGTCCAAATACATTAAGGAAAAGGCAGGCATGACCTTCCAGGAGGTTGTAAGGGAAGAACGTATGAAGAAAGCGAGAATGCTTTTGAAAGAGACCAACCAGACGGTGGAGACCATAGCAGCTAACGTTGGTTACGAGAATGTGGAGCATTTCAATCGCCTGTTCAAAAAGGCTTATGATATGACTCCGGTACAGTATCGGAAACAGAGTGCGGAATAACAGGAGTCTATTCAGCAAATTAAATTTAGGAATGGCTTTTTAAGTGTTGATTATCGGGTAAACAAAGTATAACATAATTTTATCATTGTATAAAAATATGCTGAATATTGACAATTTATGACAGTAAAGTTATACTAAAGTAGTATGTGGTCATAGAATAAGACCACAACTTATGGAGGGACAAGATAATGAATAACAGAGAGAAAGCAAAGGCAGTACAAAAGAAATTCAACCAGCGACTGGGAATTTATTACGGCGTGATGGCAGCAGGTGTCATTGTGGCAGCCATCGGACTGATGACACAGATCAACGTATTGACCCTGCTGGGAGTGGTAGCATTTTTTGCAGGATTAGTGATCCTCAGCTGGGTAGACGGGTATACCGAGTATGCAAAACGTGTTATGACAGCAAAAGCTCTGATGGGTGAAGAGATGCCCGAGGATGTGGTAAATGCCGGTATTGAACTGGTAAAGAAGCAAGGTGGAAGCCTGTCTGCACTTAAGAGCCAGACCAGAGAGTTCTCTCATATTTTATATCATCTGTGCCAGGGTATTTTCACCGGGGCAGCCATGCTGGAGAAGATCCCCGGACTGAAGTCTGTATCCGGTATTGCACAGAGTATGATCAAGAAAGCTTACAGAAGAATCAATCTGTTGTTAGAGGGTTATCTGTTTGCAAAATACGGCGAGATGACCAAGGAGACTTATTATGACGGCGTATCTCTGTTGTTACAGGATGGCAGGACTTTTCTGGTAAAATCCGTAAAAGATGCCGCTGTATCTGAATTGCTGGTAACCCTGAGTGTGATCGGTACTCTGGTATTTGTAGCTTTGGGCGGCATACTGAAAAATGTTGTGTTTGTTGTATTGGGCATTGCCTGTGTGGTTCTGTATGTGGTAGTAGCCATTGTATATGACAGCAACAAAGATTTCGATATGCTGGCAAGCTATATTGAGTATGCTTCCACACATGAAGTCAACGAAGAGTATCGTAACAGCCTGCTGGCAGCGACGGATGCCGCTACTCAGGTGAACATGGTAGCCGGTGCACTGAAGACCCCTGCCGTAAATGGTATTATGGGCGCGGCTGGAGCAGCAGAGAAGCTGTTTGGAAATAAAGATGAGAAATAAGAATTAGGCCATACCCATTCGCAGACACTGAAGTGCCTGCGGATGTACGGTTGTCGCCGTATAAATCCAAAAAGAAAGATACGCCTTTGTGAGCAAGTTCCAAGGAGCTGCGCCATGCGCATTCGTAGACGCGCTGCGTCTACTTCATGTACGGCTGTCGCCGTATAAATCCAAAAAGAAAGATACACCTCTGTGAGCAAGCTCCCACGGTGTATCTTTCTTTTTGTCTTTGCATGGCTTGTAGCTTTTAACATAATGACAGGTCTGAAAAACAAAAATAGGTAGAAATATTTGTTTTTTTCGATTATGATGAAAACATAGAGCAAGAGAATTCGTATCGCGGCATCGGCCGGAGCGACAAGAGTAAGAACATATAAATGGACGGGGCTTACACAGTAAGCAGATAGGAGTAGAAAATGGAAATGAAAGAGACGATTCTGAAGACTTTCGCAGAAGTATTTGGAGATGCAGAGGGTGCCAAGGCTTATTTTGCACCGGGACGTGTAAATCTGATCGGTGAACATACCGACTATAACGGCGGACATGTATTCCCCTGTGCACTGACCATTGGTACTTACGGCGTGGCAAGAAAAAGAAACGACAATAAACTGCGTTTCTATTCCATGAATTTCGATCAGCTGGGCGTGATCGAGTCTTCTCTGGATGACCTGGTACCCAGCAAGGAAGCGAATTGGACCAATTATCCCAAGGGAGTGATCTGGGCTTTCGGCGAGAAGGGCATGAAAGTGACTTCCGGTATGGATCTGCTGTTAAACGGCAATATTCCTAACGGTTCCGGACTTTCTTCTTCCGCTTCCGTAGAAGTGCTGACCGGCTACATTCTGAGGGATTTCTTCGGCTTTGATGTGACCAATCAGGATCTGGCGCTGATCGGACAGTTCTCTGAGAACAAATACAACAAGGTAAACTGTGGTATCATGGATCAGTTTGCCATTGCCATGGGTAAAAAGGACAACGCTATTTTTCTGGATACTGCGACTCTGGAGTATGAGTATGCACCGATCCATCTGGAGAATGCGAAGATCGTGATCGCATGCAGTAATAAAAAGAGAGGTTTGGGAGATTCCAAGTACAATGAGCGCCGCAGCGAGTGTGAGACTGCACTGGCAGAGCTTCAGCAGGTAGTGAAGATCAAGACTCTGGGCGACCTGGATGAGGAGACCTTCGAGAAGTTCAAAGCTATTATCAAGAGTGATGTCCGCAGAAAGCGTGCAAAGCATGCGGTATATGAGAATCAGAGAACGATCCGTGCGGTAGAAGCACTGAAGAACAATGATGTAAAGCTGTTTGGTGAGCTGATGAATGCATCCCACGTATCCCTGCGGGATGATTATGAAGTAACCGGTATCGAGCTGGATACTCTGGTAGAGGAAGCATGGAAGGTAGACGGTGTCATTGGATCCCGTATGACCGGTGCAGGCTTTGGCGGATGTACCGTAAGCATTGTGAAGGATGAAGCTATTGATACCTTTATCGAGCAGGTAGGCAAAGCATACAAGGAAAAGATCGGCTATGCGGCTGATTTCTATGTAGTAGAGATCGGTGACGGCCCTCAGACACTGTAAGGAGAAAAGAAAATGGATATTCAGGTATTAATTCGTAAATTAGTATCCTACGGAGTACAGACAGGACTGGTTCCGGAGGAAGATGTGATCTATACCACCAACCGTCTGTTGGAACTGTTTGAACTGGATGAGCTGGAAGACCGTGACAATGTGACCATGCGCGAGGATGAACTGGAAGAGGTTCTGAAGGGCATGCTGGATTACGCTTATGAAAAAGGTATTCTCAAGGAGAATAGCGTGGTATACCGTGACCTCTTTGATACAAAGATCATGGGACTGCTGATGCCCAGACCCAGTGAAGTGATCCGTCATTTCCATGAGCTGTACGAGCAGGTATCTCCTGAGGCAGCTACCGACTATTATTATAAATTGAGCAGAGATTCCGATTATATCCGCCGCTATCGTATCTGCAAGGATATGAAATGGGTGGCACCCACTAAATATGGCGATCTGGATATTACCATCAACCTGTCCAAGCCCGAGAAGGATCCCAAAGCCATCGCCGCAGCAAAGCTGGCAAAGCAGTCCGGTTATCCGAAATGCCTGTTGTGCCGTGAAAATGAGGGTTATGCAGGCCGTGTGAACCATCCTGCCCGTCAGAACCACCGTATCATTCCGGTGACCATTAACGGCAGCCAGTGGGGATTCCAGTATTCTCCGTATGTATATTATAATGAGCACTGCATCGTATTTAACTCTCAGCATGTGCCTATGAAGATTGAGCATGCGACCTTCTGTAAGCTGTTTGATTTCGTAAAGCAGTTCCCTCATTATTTTGTAGGTTCCAATGCGGATCTGCCCATCGTAGGCGGTTCCATCTTAAGCCACGATCATTTCCAGAGCGGCCATTATGAGTTTGCCATGGCGAAGGCTCCCGTAGAGAGAACGTTCTCCGTAGCAGGTTTCGAGGATGTGGATGCCGGTATCGTGGCATGGCCTATGTCCGTGATCCGTCTCAGCGGTATGGATACCGACCGCATCATTGCCCTGGCAGATGTGATCCTGAACAAGTGGAGAGAATATACGGATGAAGAGGCATTTATCTATGCCTACACCGATAACGAGCCTCATAACACCATCACTCCCATTGCCAGAAAAAGAGGAGACAAATTCGAGCTGGATCTGGTGCTGCGTAACAATATCACCACAGAGGAGCATCCTCTGGGAGTCTATCATCCCCATGCAAAGTTGCATCATATCAAAAAAGAGAATATCGGTCTGATCGAGGTTATGGGTCTGGCAGTACTGCCTGCCCGCCTGAAGGGTGAGATGGCGCATCTGAAGGAAGCAATCCTCGCCGGTAAAGACTTAAGAGCCGATGAGGAGCTGGCAAAGCATGCAGACTGGGTAGACGAGTTCCGTCCGAAATACGATGCCATCACTGCTGAGAACATCGACGGTATCGTAGAGAAGGAGATCGGTCTGGTATTCATGCAGGTATTGGAAGATGCCGGTGTCTATAAGAGAACTGAAGAAGGCCAGAAGGCGTTCGACCGTTTTGTAAAGAGCTTATAATCATATTTTTGTTGAATGTTTGTTGTACATTTGTTGCGAGGAAAAGGAATTGTGGTGACACAATTCTTTTTTCTTAGTATAATAATCCCATGAAATTCTTATTAACAGCTATTAATGCAAAATTCATACATTCCAATCCTGCTATTTACAGTCTGCGGGCCGGTGTGGGAGAAAAGTTACAGCCCTATGTGGAACTGGCGGAATTCACCATCAATGAATCTCTGGAAAGTATTCTGGAGGGGATCTGGAAGCGTCAGCCCAAGGTAATAGGATTTTCCTGTTATATCTGGAACTGGAAGCTGATCCGGGAAATTCTGACGGAATTGCCGAAGATCCTGCCGGATACGGAGATCTGGCTGGGAGGACCGGAGGTGACTTATGATGGACCGGGGCTTTTAAGCGAGTTCCCTCAGGTTACCGGAATCATGGTGGGAGAAGGAGAAGTTACCTTCCGGGAGGTACTGGACCAATATGTGCGGGAAGCAGATCTAACGGGAACAGTTACCGGAAAGACTGTGGCAGAGCGCTTTGGACAGATTCCCGGCCTGTGTCTTGCCTCCGGTTATACGGCACCCCGAGAACTGACGGACTTGACCACACTTCCTTTTCTCTATGAGGATATGGAGCCTTTTACGAATCGTATCATCTATTATGAGACCAGCAGAGGATGCCCTTACCGGTGCAGCTATTGCCTGTCCTCCATAGATAAAAAAGTGAGACTACGTGACATAGATGTCGTAAAAAGAGAACTGCAGTTTTTCCTGGATCAAAACGTAAAACAGGTGAAGTTCATTGACCGGACGTTCAATTGTGATCACAAACATGCCATGGAGATATGGGAGTATATTTACAAACATGACAATGGCGTCACCAACTTCCATTTCGAGATTTCCGCGGACATTTTGCGCGAAGAAGAGATCGCATTGTTGAACCGCTTCCGTCCGGGACTGGCACAGCTGGAGATCGGGGTACAGTCTACGAATCCGGAGACGATCCGGGCCATTCATCGTGTCATGAATGTGGACAAGCTGGAGAAAATTGTGGCGGCCATTCACAGAGGACAGAATATTCATCAGCATCTGGATCTGATCGCGGGTCTTCCTTATGAAGATTATGAGAGCTTCGGCAGATCCTTTGACAGGGTGTATGCAATGCAGCCGGAGCAGTTACAGTTAGGCTTCCTGAAGGTGTTGAAGGGCTCGGATATGCATGAGCATGCACAGGAGTACGGAATCCGTTATCTGGAACAGCCGCCCTATGAAGTGCTGTATACCAACTGGATCAGCTACGGCGAAATCCGGAGACTGAAACGGATCGAAGAGATGGTAGAGCTGTATTATAACAGCGGCCAATTCACTCATACCCTGCCTGTATTGGAAAAAGCATTTTCCGGTCCGTTTGCCATGTATGAGGCGCTGGCGGATTATTATCAGGAGCAGGGATATTTTACCAACAGTCCGGCCAGAGCTTACAGATATCAGATCTTATTGGAGTTCGCAGCGATGAAAGATCCGGCCAACCGTGAGATTTACAGAGAACTTCTGACGTATGATATGTACCTTCGGGAGAACCTGAAGAGCAGGCCTGCGTTTGCGGCAGAGATCACGGAAGAGGAAAAACAGGATATCCGCCGTTTTTACCAGACAGAAGAGCAGGAGAGACATTATCTTTCTGCCTATGATCAGTATGACTGGAAACAGCTAAGCCGAATGACACACTTGGAACCGTTCCGATATCCGCAACCTCATTATGTTCTGTTTGACTATCAGGAACGGAATCCGCTCAATTATGAAGCCAAGGTACAAGTGATCGCGAATCCAATATTATAAGTACAGGAGAAGACCGGTTCATAAAAATTGAGGTATGCAGTCAGAATATATCAGAAGTACTGCGGAAGGATAAGAGAATAGTATGTATGACACTTATGTCAGTATAGATTTGGAGACCACGGGACTGAATCCCAAGAGAGATCGGATCATAGAGATCGGAGCAATCCGTGTGGAGCAGGGACAGATTGTGGAAGAATTTTCTACGTTTGTGGATCCGGGGCGGAAATTGGAAGAACGGATCACAGAACTTACGGGAATCCGGGACGAAGACCTTGCGGATGCACCTCAGCTGGATGAGGTTTTCCCAAAATTATTGGAATTTATGGGAGAATTACCGTTGCTGGGACACAGCATTTTGTTTGATTATTCTTTTTTGAAAAAGGCGGCAGTGGACCGGAAGATTACTTTTGAGAGATCAGCGGTGGACACTTTGCAGATTGCCCGGAAATATCTGCAGGAACTGCCTCATCGTAATCTGGGGTATCTGTGTCAGTATTATGAGATCCCGCATCATGCACACCGGGCTCTGGAGGATGCGAAAGCAACGGACCGGTTGTTCCGAAAGCTGATAGAACTGTTTTACAGGGAGGAAACCGGTGGACAGGCATCGACAGAAGCTGTCGGAAAATCGGCAAAAAATAATTTATTTGAGCCGCAGCCATTACATTTTCAGGTAAAAAGAGATACGCCCGCGACGAAACCGCAAAAAGAGCGGTTATATCGTCTGGCAGAGCAGCATAAGATAACTTTGGAGGTCGATGTGGAAAAGCTTACCCGCAGTGAGGCGAGCAGGCTTGCGGATAAGATTCTTGCAAAGTACGGACGATAGAATTACGCAAAGCGGAACGCAGTCCTTCCGCACGGTGGATCAGATCGGCAATTTTGTCATATTCCTTCCGGCCGGCATAGATTTTAGCCAGCGCATAGTAAGTATGGCTGACGTCGGTGCCGATGGAGACGGCATACGCGAGAATCGTTTCCGCATCATCTGTCAGACCGGAATCCAGAAGCAGATCGGCCCATTGCTGCAGAGTACGTACTAATACAGTGTAATTCTGATCGTATTGGGACAGCGGTGTAATGTTCGCAGTGCCGTATTCCAGTTTCAGATCTGTGTTGGTGAAGCCTGTGAGATTTACGATCGGCTGTGTGGACAGAGAAGTAAGGAGACTACGGTATTCTTCGGCTCTTTCGTTGTCCGGAAGGGCATCCACGGGAAGCTTATCCAGGGGGATTTTTACATAGTCCAGATCATCCAGAGGCTTTTTGCGGACGGAGTTGGCTTTCCGCTCTCTGGCCCAGAACTCTTTTTCCCTGTTTTCCGCGATGCGCTGTTGGCGTTTGGTAGCATGTGCCACTACGGCAATCAGTATGATTAAACTTGCCAAAATCTTTAAACTCATATATAATATCCTTTCAGAGTAAAAGTGATTTTTGAAGCATTTATGGAGGTTTTTACCATGTTTAATATGAATAATAAAAAAGTAAAACAGCGAATCTCCGCAGCTATCATCGTGCTGCTTGTGATTGCTATGATCGTACCTACTATAACATCTATTTTTTACTAATTCAACTGCGGATGGAACAGTAGACGTGCCCGAAGGAAGGGCAGAGGAGTATTATGAAAAAATATCGTAAGGAATTTTACGGCATTCTGTTATTGACTTTGACGATGTTGTTCGGAATGACAGCGCAGGCCAAGACAGATGATACTATTAAGACAGGAATTTATGCCGGGGATGTGGAACTGTCCGGAATGACGGCACAGGAAGCAACAGCAGTTATCGAAGAACATATCGAAAGTCTGAAGGATGTGGAGATTACACTGCTTGCGGCAAATGATCATGATGTGACCACCACAGCCGGAGATCTGGGTGTGACCTGGAAGAATCCGGAGCTGGTGCAGGAAGCATTGGAACTGGGGACACATGGAAATGTCATTGAGCGTTACAAGACCCTGATGGATCTGCAGCATGAAAATTACGTATATCCCATTGAACTGGATTTTGACTTACAGGCGATCAACGATCTGCTGACCAGATGCACTAAGTATGATCAGGAAGCCATCAACGTCTCTCTGAAGAGGGACGGCGGTAAATTTACCGTGGTGGAAGGTCAGACCGGATATGTGCTGGATGTAGAGAAATCTATCGATGCGGTATATGACTATCTGACAGAAGAATGGAATCATGAGGCTTGCAGCATTCCTTTGGAGATCGTAGTGGATGAGCCGAAGGGAAGTGCTGAGGAACTGGCACAGGTAACGGATGTACTGGGAAGCTTTACCACATCTTATAAGACATCCGGATCCTCCAGAAGTGCAAATGTAGCGAACGGCTGTAGTCTGATCAACGGAACGACCCTGTATCCGGGAGAAGAATTCTCTACTTATAAGACAGTATCTCCTTTTTCCGTGGCGAACGGCTATTACATGGCGGGTTCTTATGTCAGCGGAAAAGTGGTAGACAGTCTGGGCGGCGGTATCTGCCAGGTATCCACTACCCTGTACAATGCAGTATTACTTGCGGAGCTGGAAGTAACGGAACGTTATAATCATTCCATGATCGTAGGCTATGTGGATCCTTCCGCAGATGCAGCGATCGCTGAGAGCTCCGGCAAAGACTTTAAGTTTGTAAACAATACAGATGCACCGATCTACATAGAAGGCTATACGCATGACAAGCAGATCACGTTCAACATCTATGGGAAGGAGAGCAGAGCTGCCGGACATTCGGTGCGTTATGAAAGTGAAGTGCTGGAGACGATCACACCCCCTGCGGATCAGATCTATGCCGATGCCGGTCAGCCCATCGGTTATATCGTAACCGAGAGTGCGCATATCGGATATAAGGCAAGACTGTGGAAGATCACGATGGAAAACGGTGTAGAGGTCAGCAGAGAGCAGGTCAACAGCAGTACTTATAAGATGGTGCCCCGAAGTGCTACCGTGGGAACCGCTACCTCGGATCCCCAGGCATATGAAGAGATCATGGCAGCTATCAGTACAGCGAACATTGATCATGTGAAAAATGTGGCAGCAGCATTAAATGCAAGAGCAGCAGCGGCTGCTGGGGAGACAGAAATCGTAGACGACTAAAGGTGAGACAATGAACAGCGGTAAGGTACCCGTGAACGTCTTGAAACGTTCCGTTCTCAGACAACTGAAGAATAAAAG
>ENA-OPCK01001153-OPCK01001153.1-human-gut-metagenome-genome-assembly--contig:-NODE-1153-length-10579-cov-2.306157_pt1 | contig 10579 bp, 9 predicted proteins | sample MGYA00241249_ERZ501478 | MGnify/ENA primary metagenome ERZ501478 (study PRJEB25962, sample SAMEA2042629) | human gut metagenome | biome: human gut; feature: human-associated habitat; material: faeces...
TCCCTACATAAATATGGAAGCCGTCGCTGCTTAAATAGTGGAAGGGCCTGCTGGTGATCTTTGCTTTTTTCGTGCCGCCTTTTCGGCGGATGTAACCGCTCTGGGTCAGTTCCTCCTTGATCTCCACCAGATCTTCTTCCTTCAGGGCAATGTCCAGTGCTGTGCTGATGGTCTCTAAGTGGTCGATCTCTTCCTTGACCTGGCAGGTCAGCTCGGACAGCGCCTCATAAGTACGCTTTAATTTGCCGTATTTGTCAAAATATTTTTTCGCATTTTCCGTGGCGGAGAGGGTGGGATCCAGGGGGATCGTTACCGGCTCATTTGTATAATAATTCACGGCGGTGAGGGATCTGTCACCGGGCTTTGCACTGTAACCGTAGGTGTTGAGCAGTTCACCGTAGATGCGGTATTTTTCCCGCTTTTCCGTGTCCTTCATCTGTGCCAGCTGGAGGTCATATTTCTTAATATCACGTTCCAGGGCTGTCTGGACGATACGGCGCAGGTCGGAGGATTTCTGACGGATCCTGGTTAATGTATTTTTCTCCGCATAAAAATGCTCCAGCAGGGCGGACATGGAAGTGTAGGATTCCAAATGATCCGCTCCCGAGCCATACATCGTCAGGGGAACCGCTGCGTATTCCACGGGGCGGGTGCCGGTGTAGGCGATGCATGGAGAGAAGGCTTCTTCCCTGATAGAAGTGACCATTTTGGAAAAGATTCCGTATAAAGTATGGTAATCCGTGGGTGTCAGTGCCGCTGTAGGACGTTCCCCATCAAGACCGGCCTCATGACATAATTCCTGTGCCAGTACGGGCGAGATGCCGGTGAAGCTTCCGTAGACCGCCTTGAAGACCGGCTGGGGTTTGGCGGCAAGCATTTCACGGAACGTATTCTCATCGCAGGTCAGGGCATCCAGCTTGTCCTGGGTGTGGGCAATGAAGTAGGGACGTCCCGGCAGGACTTCCCGGACACTGCTGACTGCGGCAGATACCCGCTTGATACTGTCGATGATGGTATTGTCATCGTTACAGAAGATCAGGTTACTGTGTTTGCCCATCAGCTCCATGACCAGTGTCTTGTGACGCAGATCGCCCATCTCATCCAGATGTTCAATGTCAATATGCACAATACGTTCCAACCCCGGCTGGGAGATGTTCACAATACGGCCGTTCTGCAAGTGTTTGCGCAGAAGCATACAGAAGTTGGGGGCCGTCATGGGGCTGGGTTTATTGGTTTCCGTCAGATAGATCAGCGGGAGAGAAGCACTTGCGGATAACAGCAGGCGCTTCTGCCCGGTGGGCTGTTTGATCGTCAGTAACAGTTCATCATTCTCCGGCTGGGCGATCTTGTACAGCCTTCCGCCGATCAGTTCTTTTTTCAGTTCAGATATTACACAGGCAATGGTAACGCCGTCAAAAGCCATAATTTCCTCATTTCCGCTCTCGTAGAAGCTAAAAAAATAGATGCGCGGATTGCATTGCGCAACACACTTATTGTAGCAGATTTTAATCGGAAAAGGAAGTACGGTAAAAGCAGAGTGAATATTATTCCATTATATTGCATAAAAGCATAAAAGAAGTATGAATAAGTGCATAAATATACATATCAATCAAAAAAACATGCATAAAAATGAAAAAAGTAGTAGACATTTAGGAAGAAAGTGGTATCATGGAACTATTCAGAGTCAGATGAATATCGGAGAAGCGCAGCAGCGATTTTGCGAATGGGGTTCTGAATAGTTCCAAAGCAGAATTGCGGGAGCATCTTGCTGCGAAGTAATTCGATGACACAGAAATGCAATGAAATGAGTGTGAGGTAAAAAAATGATCAGAGTAGGAATCATCGGAGCAACCGGTTATGCCGGAGGAGAACTGGTACGTATCCTGTTGAATCACAAGGATGCCAAAATCGTATGGTACGGTTCCCGAAGCTATATAGATAAGAAGTATTATCAGGTATACCAGAACATGTTTCAGCTGGTGGAGGATATCTGCAAGGATGATAATCTGGAGGAACTGGCGAAGCAGGTGGATGTGATCTTCACCGCAACCCCTCAGGGATTCCTGGCAGGACTGTTATCCGAGGAAATCCTTTCCCAGGTGAAAATTGTGGATCTGTCCGCTGATTACCGTATCAAGGATGTAGCTACCTATGAAAAATGGTACGGCATCGAGCATAAGTCGCCGCAGTTCATCGAGGAAGCAGTATACGGACTCTGCGAGATCAACCGTGACAAGATCACGGAGAAGACCAGACTGGTGGCTAATCCCGGCTGTTATACCACCTGCTCGATCCTGACCGCTTACCCTATGGTAAAAGAAGGTATGATCGATGTGAATACCCTGATCGTGGATGCCAAGTCCGGAACTTCCGGTGCAGGCAGAGGAGCCAAAGTGCCAAACCTGTTCTGCGAAGTGAATGAGAATATGAAAGCCTACGGTGTGGCAAGTCACAGACATACTCCCGAGATCGAGGAGCAGTTAGGCTATGCGGGCAACTGTCAGGTGACCATCAATTTTACCCCGCACCTCGTACCCATGAACCGGGGGATCCTGGCAACCGAATATGCAACACTGAAGAGAAAACCGGACGGCACACTTCCTACCTATGAAGAGGTAAAGGCTGTCTATGATAAATATTATGCAAACGAGAAGTTTGTCCGCGTACTGGATAAGGGCAGCTGCCCCGAGACCAAGTGGGTGGAAGGCAGCAACTACGTGGACATCAACTTTGTCATTGACGAGCGTACCGGACGCATCATTATGATGGGTGCACTGGACAATCTCGTAAAAGGCGCTGCCGGTCAGGCAGTACAGAACATGAACCTGCTGTTCGGACTTCCCGAGAGCGAAGGCCTGGAGCTGGTTCCCTGCTTCCCTTAAAGCAGACACAGGACAAGGACGAAAGGATTACATACATCAATGAGCAAACAGTTTACGATCAAACCAATGACCATAGAAGATTATGACGGTCTGCACGCCCTCTGGATGACCATTCACGGCTTCGGTATCCGGAGTATCGATGATTCCAGGGAAGGTGTGGAGCGTTTTATCCACCGGAATCCCGGCACCAGTGTGGTAGCTGTCGGGGAGGACGGAACCGTAGTGGGCGGTATCCTATGCGGTCATGACGGACGACGGGGCTGCCTGTATCATGTATGTGTGAGAGAAGATTATAGAAGACTTGGCATAGGAAAAGCCATGGTGGTCCACTGCATGAATGCCCTGAAAGAGGAGCACATCAATAAAGTCAGCCTGATCGCTTTTACCCAGAACGATATCGGTAATGCTTTCTGGAAATGCATCGGCTGGACGAAGCGGGAAGACCTGAACTATTATGATTTTACTTTGAATGAAGAGAACATTACAGCGTTTAATAAATAGAAACGGAATCGAAAGGAGAGCATTCCAATATGAAACAGATCCAGGGCGGTGTGACCGCAGCAAAAGGCTTTGAGGCAGCAGGTGTGGAGGCTGCCATTAAATATCAGAATCGTAAGGATATGGCACTGATCGTAAGTAAGGCACCCTGCACCGTGGCAGGTACGTTTACCTCCAACGTGGTAAAGGCGGCTCCCGTGCTGTGGGATAAGCAGATCGTGGAGCATTCCGCATTTGCACAGGCAGTGGTAGTCAATTCCGGAATCGCCAATGCCTGCACCGGCAGACAGGGGCTGGACTGCTGTGAGGCAGAAGCAAAATGTGCCGGAGAACTGTTAGGCGTGCCCACGGATGCGGTACTGGTAGCATCCACCGGTGTCATCGGTATGCAGATTCCTGTAGATAAGATTACTGCCGGAATCAAAAAGCTGGTGACAGCTAAGGCGGACACCTTAGAGGCCGGTTCCGATGCGGCGCATGCCATCATGACCACCGATACCATTTCCAAGGAGATTGCCATTGAGACCGAGATCGGCGGCAAGACCGTGACATTAGGCGGTATGTGCAAGGGCTCCGGCATGATCCATCCGAATATGTGCACCATGTTAGGCTTTGTAACCACCGATGTGAACATTTCCAAAGAGATGTTGCAGAAGTGCGTCAGCGCAGACGTAGTAGATTCCTTTAACATGATCTCCGTGGACGGTGATACTTCCACCAACGATACACTGTTAGTACTGGCAAATGGTATGGCAGGCAATGAGGAGATCACCGCAGAGGGTGAAGATTACGACAACTTCTGCAAGGCATTGCACGAGATCACTACCTTCCTGGCAAAAAAAATGGCAGGAGACGGCGAAGGGGCAACGGCGCTGTTCGAGACCAAAGTGATCCATGCAGCCAGCAAGGAAGATGCCAGAACCCTGGCAAAATCCGTGATCTGTTCTTCCCTGACCAAGGCAGCTATCTTCGGACATGATGCCAACTGGGGACGCATCCTCTGTGCACTGGGATATTCCGGAGCTAAATTCGATCCGGAAAATGTAGATCTGTATTTTGAGAGTAAGAGCGGTAAGATCCATATTTTCGGTAATGGCGTGGCATGTGATTACAGCGAGGAAGAGGCTACGAAGATCCTCTCCGATCCGGAAGTCACCGCCCTGGTGGATATGCATATGGGGGATGCGGAAGCGACTGCATGGGGCTGTGATCTAAGCTATGACTATGTGAAGATCAATGCAGACTATCGTTCCTAAGACAGTGCGCGACATACGGAAGAAATAAGTGATGGGCGGATCAGATATCTGCGGAAAGGCATGGACAGAACAATGGAAAAAGATATGGAACAGGTAATGAAAAAAGCAGAAGTGCTGATCGAGGCGCTTCCTTACATACAGAAATTCAACCGCAAGATCATTGTGGTAAAATACGGCGGCAGTGCCATGAGCAACGAAGAACTGCAGAAAAACGTCATTAAGGACGTGACGCTGTTGAAACTGGTAGGCTTCAAACCTATTATTGTGCATGGCGGTGGTAAGGAGATCAGCCGCTGGGTCGGCAAGGTCGGCAAAGAAGCAAAGTTCATCAACGGTCTGCGTGTCACTGACGAGGAGACCATGGAAATCGCGGAAATGGTACTGAACAAGGTGAATAAGAGCCTGGTGACCATGGTGGAAGAGCTCGGTGTCAAGGCGGTTGGTGTCAGCGGCAAGGACGGCGGACTCCTTCAGGTAGAGAAGAAATATTCCGACGGTCAGGACATCGGTTATGTGGGTGAGATCACCGGCGTAAATCCCGATATCCTCTTTGATATGCTGGAGAAGGATTACCTGCCCATCATCGCTCCCATCGGACTGGACAAGGATTATCATACTTACAATATCAATGCGGATGATGCCGCGTGCGCGATCGCAAAGGCAGTACATGCGGAGAAGCTGGCATTCCTGACAGATATCGAAGGCCTGTACAAGGATATCAACGACAAGTCCACCTTTATCTCCAGACTGACAGCCTCCGAGGCAGAGGGACTGATCCACGACGGTTACATCGGCGGTGGCATGCTGCCGAAGTTAAATAACTGTACTTCCGCTATCCGTAATGGTGTAAACCGCGTACATATCCTGGACGGACGTCTGGCACACTGCCTGCTGCTGGAGATCTTCACTAATCAGGGTATCGGTACCGCAATCGTATCCGATGAGGAGGAAAAATAAAATGAGTGACACCATGAAAGAATATATTGCAGAAGCGGAAAAAGATCTGCTGCATACCTATAACCGGTACCAGATCGTTCTGGATAAGGGCGATGGTGTGTATCTGTATGATATAGACGGTAAAAAATATCTGGATTTTGTAGCGGGTATAGCCGTATTTGCACTGGGATATCAGAACAAAGCATACAACGATGCACTGAAAGCACAGATCGACAAGGTGATCCACACCTCCAATTATTATTACAACGTGCCTGCCATCGAGGCGGCTCGTAAGATCAAAAAAGTATCCGGCATGGATCGGGTCTTTTTCACCAATTCCGGTGCGGAAGCGGTGGAGGGCGCCATCAAGGCAGCCAGAAAATACGCCTATCTGAAAGACGGCTGTACAGATCACGAGATCATTGCCATGAACCATTCTTTCCACGGCAGAACCATGGGTGCTCTGTCCGTGACGGGCAATCCTAAGTACCGTGAGGCATTCCAGCCTATGATCGGTCATATTAAATTCGCCGATCTGAATAATTTTCAGAGTGTGCTGGATCAGGTGACGGACAAGACCTGCGCTATCATTATGGAGACCGTGCAGGGCGAGGGTGGACTGTATCCCGCAACGGAAGAATTTTTGAAGCAGGTACGGGATCTGTGCGACGAGAGGGATATCCTGCTGATCTTAGATGAGATCCAGTGTGGTATGGGCCGTACCGGTTACATGTATGCATGGCAGCGTTTTGGCGTGAAACCGGATATCATGACCTCTGCCAAGGCACTGGGCTGCGGTGTGCCGGTAGGTGCTTTTATGATGACGGAAAAGGTTGCACAGCATTCTCTGACTGCAGGAGATCACGGAACCACCTACGGTGGCAACCCATTGGCCTGCACCGCTGTGGAAAAAGTGCTTGATTTATTCGAAGAGGACCATATAATAGAACATGTGAGAGAGGTAGCTCCTTATCTGGAACAGCGTCTGAATGAGCTGGCTGAAAAGTACGACTGTATTCAGGAACGTCGTGGTGTGGGCCTGATGCAGGGTCTGGTATTTGATCATCCGGTGGGAGATATCATTAACAGAGCATTGGAGAAGGGATTGATCCTGATCAATGCCGGTGCGGATATTATTCGTTTTGTACCTCCTCTCGTGATTACCCGGGAAAATGTGGACGAAATGATTGCTATTTTGGACACCTGTATCGAATAAGAGGTTTAAGGTAATTATGTTTTTGAAAAAAAGAATGATTGCTACAGCAGCTGTGATCGCCATGGCTGCTGCAGCTGTTTACGGAAGTACGCAGGAAATGAGCCAGACGCAGGATACCGGAGAACGTCTGCAGCTGTTTCGGGCGAAAGAGACCATTTACTGCTGGTATTCGGATGAAGCTCTGTCCGGCTATATCAACGCGGCAGCAGTGTCTTTCGGAGAACAGAACAAGGTCCGTGTGATCCCGGTGCTGACTTCCGACAGTGAATATCTGGAAGCGGTCAATCAGGAGACACTGCATTCCGCTCAGATACCGGATATCTATCTGTTAAGCAGTGACTCCCTGGAGAAGGCATATCTGGCGGGTCTGGCGACAAAGGTGCCGGATACGGAGGGAATCTGCGATACGGATCATTTTTCACAGGCAGCACTGGCAGCGGTGACCTATGACGATAAAATCATTGGTTATCCAGTGTATTTTGATACCAGTGCACTGGTATACAATGAAGATTATCTCCGCACCTGGGCGACACAACAGGCGGAAAAAGAGCTGTCCGGCAGCAGTGACAATGACGAACCGGTAGGAGAAGGTGAGGAGATCATCGAGGAAGATTCTCTTCCGGAGGATCAGACCACAGATCAGGTTACCGCGGACGAAGCAGCGGTAAACGCGCTGGCGGAACAGTATTTCGCCAAGGCACTTCCCTCTACGGTGGACGATCTGTTGAACATTGCGGATACATTCGATGCACCGGAGGGCGTCGAAGGCGTCATGAAATGGGATGTGAACAATATCTTTTACAACTACTGGATCGTGGGTAATTACATGATCGTAGGCGGCGATCCCGGTGATGACAGAAATGATATCAACATCAACAATCCGGAGACCATACAGTGTCTGGAAGTATACAAGGCGCTGAACCAGTTCTTCTTCATTGAGTCAGATACCGTGACCTATGATTCCGTGATCCAGGACTTCATTGATGGCAAGACCATGTTCACCATCGGAACGACGGATGTGGTAAAGCGGCTGGAGGATGCAAAAGCGGACGGCAGTCTTACATTTAACTACGGAATTGCCCGTATGCCGGATGTCAGTGCCGAGCTTCAGAGCAGATCTTTGTCTGTTACCGGAGCGGCGGTGATCAATGGTTATTCGGAGCATAAGGAGCTTGCGGATCGTTTTGCAGCTTATCTGTCGGAAGAATATGCGGATGGACTGTATGAGCGTTCCGGTAAAATGCCTGCAAGCATTCATGCGGCGGAGAATGCGGATAATGGAGCACTTACGATTTTTGCCGATGAGTATGCGGACAGCGTATCGCTTCCGAAAATGCTGGAGACAGGGAATTTCTGGATGCAGCTGGAAGTACTGTTTTCCAAGGTGTGGAACGGCGAGGATGTGACGACACTGGTGCAGCAGCTGGCGGACAATATGTCGCAGCAATTAGGAAATACAGAGAATTGACAAAACAGGAATGAAAGAACCGGTCCTGGGATAGACTACTACTAAAAAGAAAAGGTGGTAGAATCCTATGATCGGTTTTTTGATTGCTTTAGTCTCCGGAGCGCTGATGAGTATTCAGGGAGTATTCAATACCCAGGTCACAAAGTCTTCCGGTATCTGGACCGCAAGTGCATTTGTACAGTTCACGGCGTTGCTGGTATGCCTGGGAGCATGGCTGTGTACGGAGCGGACTTCCTTTCTGAAAATAGCGCAGGTGGAGCCGAAATATATGTTGCTTGGAGGTGCCATCGGTGCTTTTATTACCTATACGGTGATTCGGAGCATGGATGCCCTGGGACCGGCCAAAGCGGTGATGCTCATTGTGATCGCCCAGCTTGCTGTGGCATATATCATCGAGTTGTTCGGATGGTTCGGTGTGGAGAAGCAACCCTGGGAGTGGCGCAAGGCTGTTGGCATGGCAGTGGCAATCGTAGGTATCATAATTTTCAAGTGGAAATAAGCTGACAAACGGCTTGTAAATTCCGGATAATTCCAGTACAATGAAAGTTGACAGCATAGAGAGGCAATCCCCTGAGAGTGAACGACAGGAAGGGGACTATGATGGTTTTTAAATTTTTTTCGAAAATAAAATATTGGTGTTTGATCGGTTTGCTGGGATGCATCGTGTTATTTATGACAGGCTGTGGGACAGCAGATGAAGCGATTGTGCTGATTCCACCCGGGGAATCCGTTGCGGAATTCCCGGAGCTGGAAGCTGCGGAACAGGCTGCAGAGACCAGAGTGGCCGTGCCGCAGACGGTGTATGTCTATGTCTGTGGTGCGGTGCGGACACCGGGAGTCGTTGAGGTGCCGGAGGGCAGCAGAGCCGCGGAGGCATTGGAACTGGCCGGTGGCATGACAACGGAGGCGGATCCTTTTTATGTCAATCTGGCGGAAATCGTGACAGATGGACAGAAATTGTATTTTCCCACAGCATCGGAGGCGGAAGAACTGGAAGCTGCGGGGAAGGCGGCAGAAGAGGGACTCGTGAACAGCAACACGGCATCCGCAGAGGAATTGTGTACGCTTCCGGGAATCGGAGCATCCAGGGCAGCGGATATTGTGCGCTACCGGGAGAAAAACGGTGCTTTTCAGACGAAGGAGGACATTATGAAGGTGTCCGGGATCAAACAGAATGCTTATGATAAGTTATGTGATAGGATTACGGTGCAATGAGAATATCATACATCGGGAATAGAAAGGTAAAATAAAGAGGTTAAGGAAGATGGCAGGCAAGAGAGTGCTGGTAGTGGATGATGAGAAGCTGATCGTGAAGGGAATCCGTTTCAGTCTGGAACAGGACAATATGGAAGTGGACTGTGCCTATGACGGAGAGGAAGCACTGGAGATGGCACATAACAAGGAATACGACATCATATTGCTGGATGTCATGCTTCCCAAACTGACAGGATTTGAAGTCTGTCAGCAGATCCGGGAATTCTCCAATGTACCGGTGATCATGTTGACCGCCAAGGGCGATGATATGGATAAGATTCTGGGATTGGAATACGGTGCGGATGATTACATAACGAAGCCTTTCAATATTCTCGAGGTCAAGGCAAGAATTAAAGCTATCCTGCGCCGCATGGAGCCGAAGAAAACGTCCGCAGAGAGCGGCGGTATTCTCGAAAGCGGAGATCTGAAGCTGGATCGTGATGGCAGAAGAGCTTATATTCAGAGAAAAGAGATCGGCCTGACAGCCAAAGAGTTTGAGGTACTGGAGCTTCTGATGCTGAATCCGGACAAGGTATACAGCAGAGAAAATCTTCTGAATATCGTATGGGGATATGAGTATCCGGGAGATGTCCGTACAGTAGACGTACATATCCGTCGTTTAAGAGAAAAAATTGAGGCCAATCCCAGTGAGCCGAAATATGTACACACCAAATGGGGTGTGGGATATTATTATTACCAGAAATAGACGAGAAGGCAGAAAGGTTTTTCCATGCAGAAGAGTAAACAGTTTCTTCAGTTCTTAAAAAGTTTAAAATTTCGGCTGATTCTTTTGATCGTTGTGATTGCGGTCGTACCGAGTCTGATTCTTTCGGCAGCAGTTTTAAAATATTACGAAAAGCGTGCCGTTTCTATCCGGGAAAGTGAAATCTTAAGCCAGGCAAAAATTCTGGCAAATCAGATAGCGACAAGTGAATATATGAAGCTGGGGGCGGATGTATCGTCCAGCAATATTCAGACACAGATTGATATGCTCACGACCATCTATGATGGTCGTGTCATTGTTGTGGATGACAACTGCAAAGTTTATTATGACACGTATAATCTCGAT
>ENA-OPCK01001155-OPCK01001155.1-human-gut-metagenome-genome-assembly--contig:-NODE-1155-length-10570-cov-15.221398_pt1 | contig 10570 bp, 8 predicted proteins | sample MGYA00241249_ERZ501478 | MGnify/ENA primary metagenome ERZ501478 (study PRJEB25962, sample SAMEA2042629) | human gut metagenome | biome: human gut; feature: human-associated habitat; material: faeces...
ATGACACCCTGGAAGTCGCCTCGCCAGCAAGGGTCTTTTGTTTCAATCTGCGCTGACTGGTTATCCCAGCAGAGCACGTTGTTACCAGTATCACCATCATAAAAACGCGTAGTCATCATGAAGTAGATACTTTCGTCTCGGAAGTCTGTACGATTCGATGTAAAGACATCGGTCGCTACCGACTGCATAGAGACGAGAAGGAGCAGTAAAGCTGCCCAAAGCTTCTTAGTAAACCTTCTCATAAATTGTGTTGTTAAGTTAAGATATTTAGTTATTTATCATTTGTGTGCAAATATAATAATAATAGGTGTAAGCAGCAAATAAACAAGCAATTACCCCCCACTTTTTATATGCAATCGATTGCACCAGAACGTAAAATATGATTGCACAATCGATTGCACAGAATCTCTCAAAGATTTCCTCTCAAAAGTTTGCATAATTAAAAACCTCTCTTAGACCATGAAGTAATGGTTTAAGAGAGGTGTAGTATTTTAAACCGAAAGTCTATTGTAACATAGCATTCATGCTAATTAACTTCCTTCCAATCTATGAGTCCCTTGCCCATATCATCTAATTCAACAGCCAAAGCTATAACCTTTCGCCCATCAGCTTTAAATGGTTCAACATACTGTCTGTCTTTTATCTGATGTTCAGCAGCAGTAACCCCACCATTATTAGAAAGTTTAAGTTCAAGAACATAAATAATACGACGGGTAAAAACCACCATATCTATTCTTCCTGTAGAGATTTGCTTTTCTACTTCGACCTTGAAACCTATAGCATTAAAAATGGTACTAATGATAAGACGATAACGTTCTTCCATATCCATGCTTGCCAACTTTTTATTGCTATACGGCACATCAGCTATCAAAGCCTTCAGGGCTTTCTTGGCTTCATCAAGATTACCATCTTGCATCATCTTTAAAAGAATATTCTGTGTGGTAATAGCCTGAGCTTTTGTCTTCAAGGTCAAAGCCGGTACTACTATTTTGTAGAGTGCTTTCCTTACTTCAAAGTTAGGAATACCTAAAGTATAAACACCCTCGTCATAATCCTTGATGGTCAGATAACCGGATTGATAAAGGAAGAGTTCTGCTCCTCCATCAGAAACATCAGAAGTCTCCAAAGTATCGCGGTCAATGTAGCAATGATCGAAATGCTCCAACTGAATTTCCATATCACTGACAAACTTCGGCAATAAAGACGTTGCCCCAGAAGCAGCCCAGTAGTTTTTCAGTTCTTTGTCAGCCAAAGCATTAAGCAGACTGAACGGATTGAAAATATCAACAGGACTGTTCTTACAGAAGTGATAACCGTCATAATAAGCCTTCAACTGCAAAATCGTTTCTTCCGGCGTCCAACCATTATGTACTCCCATAGCCTCAATTTCAGGCATGAAATTGTTCACCACTTCCTCTTTCGTGATACCACAGATCGCAGCATAAGGAGGATCAAAACTGATATTACTCAAATTATTCAAGACTGAGAACAATGAGATTTGAGTAAACTTAGTAATACCCGTGATGAAGACAAATTTCTCATATACGTCATCAGCTTTGAGAATAGCAAAAACACTACGATAGATAGAGGTACAATCTTCATGATGAGAAGTCTTCCAAGAATGCTGCAAAGGCGAATCATATTCATCTATCAGGATAGCAACCTGCTGTCCCGTCTGTTCATAGGCAGACTGGATAATAATATCAAAACGATTGGATAAAGAGTCGGAAGCAGAAGCTTCTATTCCATATTTCTGTTCATATTCCTTGAAAGCCAGATTAAGATAAGCGTTGAGTTCATGAGCAGTGGATCCAGCCCGGCTCATATCAAGTCTGACAACAGGACGCTTTACCCATTCCTTTTCTAAATCCATGATTTTCAGTCCTTCGAACAGTTCCTTCCTACCCTCGAAATAAGCCTGTAAAGTATCCACCAACAATGATTTACCGAAACGTCTTGGACGGCTCAGGTAATTATATGTTTTATTGCTATTAACAAGATTCCAGATAATCTCTGTCTTGTCAACATAGAGCAGACCTTCCTTTCGAATTTTCTCAAAAGACTGTATGCCTACAGGTAATATTCTATTATTCGTTTCTCCCATAATTGATAAGATATGATGTAATACAGGATTTATCATTTAAGTTCCTGAAAGTTCAGCCAGTTCAGGCTTGTTCTCTCAATTTCTGAATTTCCTCCAGTGGAAGTTCAGTGGCTGTTGATACTTGCTCTTCAGAAAGACCCATTGAAAGAAGGCGGAGAGCTGTGGATTGCTTTTCTTTTTCCATTCCTTCCGCCATTCCTTTCGCCATTCCTTTTTCCATTCCTTTCGCCATACCTTCCGCCATACCTTCTTCACGACCCTTTTCCAAAGCCGTATCTATAGAGTTTTTGACATCACGATAAGCCTTCAAACTATCCTCATATTCTTTCAACTCTGTTGGGGTGAACTTCGCAATCTCGGCCTCCTCAAAGAGTTTAGTAAACACTTTCTCTTTCAAGGCAGCAGGACGCTTATCCAATCGGGAAAGGTTTTTCAATACATACAACCACTTATCATAAAGCGTGTCAAGCTCCTCCTCTGTCTTATTGAACTTTGCTATTTCAACATACTTGAAAGAAAGTTTGTCATTAAAAACCTTAAAAGTCTTCTTATCAAGCAAGCCTACATCATGGTTGATATCATTCTTGTCAAATGCCTCTTCTTCCAAGTCGAAGTTCAGCAGAGCAACTGTATATACATGTTCAAGTTTGAAGTTCCATTCTGCCCCTTTTGGAGCCTGCTCACGGATAGGAAAAGTAGAATAGAACAAAGAACGATCCTTGAAGTACTTCTGATAAGCATTCTGCATCTCAACGATGAACTTTTCACCATGCTCATTTTCGCAATAAACATCAAAGATGGCCTTGCGCTCGGCAAAGACATCACCAACGTGCTCACTATTCAAGTACTTCACATCCTTAATGACCTGAAAACCATCAAACAATGAATTCAAGAAATTGATGAGCAAATCCTTGTTAGGCTTTGTTCCAAAGATACGCTTAAAACCGAAATCGGTAAGCAAGCTAATATATCGTTCTTCTATCCGTTTCATATTCATCTCCTTTTAAAACGTTTAACTGAAATGTGATGCAAAAATAAGCTATTTTATCGAAAATACCAAAAAAAACAGCAAGAATCCTTCAAGTTATCAGCAAATTACTCAGAAAAAAGATTCTCCCATATTCAATGAGTTATGACATTTATGAATTATAGAAATCTGCCCCATCCCCCTCACTAACAACCTACTAAACGAAAAACGAGGATTGCATCCCTGCAACCCTCGCCTAACTTTAGTAAAAGATGATTAATAAAAGTTTGTTATATAAACTCTGTATATTTTTGTTTCAAACTCATTTCATCTGAATTTTCACTTAATCCCAAAGCGACTTGCTGCTGGAATTAGATTCAGAATTATCCTCCTCATCGAAACCGTAATCCCAAGAAGAGAAGTCGTGATCCTTGGCACCAGATCCACCATAACGGTTTTGATCTGAGTTGTTAAGTCCAGATGCCCCATTGAATCCTTCGCAGAAAGTTTCTCCCGCAAAAGTAACCATAGTCATCTGTGGAATTATATACTTCTTTTTCATATCTTCAGTCTTTACTTATCCAATATTATTTTATTACGTATTTCTTACCATTGTGGATGTAAATGCCACCTACCGTAGGGTGTTCCACTTGCTGTCCACTCAAGGTATAATACTTACCATCAAGCACTGTTTTAGATTCAACTACCCCCTGTATTCCAGTAACGTCATTATCTACAGCACCGAAATCAAAGAAGAGTGCAGGGATTTTCTTTGCACTACCTGGCTGGTTTTGAAGCGCACTAAAATCATTGCTCATACCCAAATTGAGCTTTTCCGCCTTTGCTTTCTCTATAGGAAGATAACTACTATTTGCATAGGTCAATCCCTTACCATTGGAAATCCAGAATCCCAAAAGATAATCTTTTTGATTATAACCTTGTTTGTCTGTTGCGTTATCCAAGCCTAAACCATGAATTGCATGATAGAATCCAAAGAGATAATTAACATTTTCTTCATCCGCTGTAGGAATATTCTTAGCTTCAAGACATGGTACCAAGAGATTGGTTTTTCCTTCTCCCGTATAGCTCAATTCCTTATTCTTTGCCTGTTCCAGTTGAATATCCAAAGTATTATAAGTAATCAGAGACTTTCTCTCATGGAACACAGCACCAGGAACTTCAACGTTCTCCTTCAAAGCCAAGATTACACCAGTATTTGCAGGAATAACATCTTCAGAAGAATCAAAATTATTAATATTCTTCAATTTAAATCCTACGTGGTTATTTGCATCTGCTGCAGTAACCTCCGATACAACAAAGACATCCACATTCTTAGGACGCTTCCAAGCCGTATCATCACTCCATGTTCTGAAGTATTGATAATCACCTCTATTCTTAATATTACGAACATTTTCCTCAGACATGTAAACTACATCTTTAAAATCACGAAGTTCCAAATTACTATTCTTGTTGATAGTATAGAAATATCTGTAAGATGGATTATTACCATCCTGAGAATAAGTATAGATATGGAATCTTACAGTCCAAGTACCGGCAGGACGATTCCATATGATATCGAGATTATCTTCATTACTTTTATCAGTTTTATCCAAACCGTTCTGAGTATAAGAAACCTCATTAGGATCAAAAGGTGAAGCAGTATGACCGATACCAAATTTGCCGTCATCATTATATTTAGCAGCCATCTCTTTCTGATCAACATTACTATTTTCAAACCAGTTGATCTTCTGAGTATGATTACCGACAAATCGGAACACCTGATTCCTATTTTCTTCAGTTGTAGCTATTGTCAACTTATAGCAGTTTTCTGAAACATCAAAATCCATATCAGCAACAGGAGATGCCCAATCCCACTTATTGCCAGTAGTTGTTCCTGGAATAGCAGGACCTACCATTGAGAGGGAAGTAATAATTTCTCTATTATTTACAATTAGGATTTCAGCACCAGTACCTCCATGAGCCTCTTCATTTTTACCATTACCCTTATTGGTATTAAACTCTAAGACATAAACACCACTCGTTGCAGGGCACTTAAATGTACCCCAATTTGCAGCTGCCTTTTTAGCTTCATCTGATTGAGTTATATCCAATCCGCCATTACCAAACAAGAATAACTTATTATAAGTTGGACGGTCAATTTCATTTGTAATTGCTTCATAGCCATAAGAAGAACTCAAGGAATTATTTCCAGCAAGGTCATTAGAAACTCCATAATATTCGTCATCATTATCCATGTACAAACTACCAAAATATTTACCAGAGTTAAAAGCAGCTTGAGGTTTATCATTTTCACTTTCAAATGTATTTTTAGCACGAGTACTTCCTACAGTTAAAGCCGAACCCAAAGGATTCGTTGACAATAAAAATGCAACACGCTTTAAATCCGTATATTTGATTTCCCACTTAATTGGCTCACCCGTAGTTGGATCTACTGTTATATAATATTTATATGATCCGTCCTGACCTACTCCACCAAACTTAGTTCTACGCGTTGTCATATCCCAGTAATTAGTACCGTCCTCTATCTTTATATTGGATTTTAAATCCTTAATTCCAGTAGTTGCGGTTTGATTATCTGTACCAACAGGAAGAGTAGAGTTATTGATAGCAAGAACTTCACCAGGGCCATAAACAGCAACAGGAGTTCTTGTTGCGTCCACACTCATTACCTGAGCTCTTGCAGTAAGAGTTGCAGGAATTTCTAACATATAAACGGCATTACCATCTTTATCATCTTTTTGCTGCTTGAATTTAAACACAGCATCTTTATAGTTGATTGTGTCACCATCAAAGTTGAAGAAGTTACCTACAAGATAATAACCCTCGCTGTATTTACGATTAGCAATTGGATTGGTAAGAGGAGTTGGAGGAGTTACACTACCACTCTCCTGCTCTGAATACTTAATCTTTGGGGTTGCCGCATTAGAACAATCCAAAGTAATGGTATAAGTCTTATCACTTGACGCTTCAAGCATCCAAGCACCGTTACCAGCTTTTGTTGATTGATATTCTTTAGTAATGTTAGCGTTATTATCACCAGGGGCTAACCAAGTTCCGTCTGCTAAACTTTTTGGTTTAAAATACAACAAACCGCTTTTACCAGATAGAGTACAAGTATAACTAACATTATCAGTTGTTGTGAAAGGATAATCAGTTCCTTTCCAATCATTCATACTACCAAGCAAATAAAACTTAGCATAATTCTCTGTTGGAGTAGTAGATGAACCACTTACTTTACAAGCTACTGTTTTATTTGAATCATCAAATGTAAAAGTGTAAGCCTTGCCACTCTCCATGTTTACAAAAAAGTAATTATTTGCCTTACCTTCCTGATAAGTATAAGAAACTCCATAACTTGGAGAAGCTTTAGTGAGTTCATAGGACGATTGGTATGGACACATTTGCCACGTCAAACCATCTCCAGTAAATACAAAGTGATACACTCCTGCTTTTGTACACTGATACGTTTGGGAATACTGATTATTTCCTACAGGGTCCATGTTTTTACCATCTAACTTGGTCCAAGTACCTCTGTCTCCCCCATCAAAGGCGCCCATTATATAATAATCGGCTGCCTTTACCGTTTGCGATATGGACAATAAAGCCCAAACCGCCATTAAAAACGTAAAAAATCTTTTCATCTTTTATTTTAGTTAAGTTATTATTTATATGTTGTTCTAAGCTTCTATGAGCAGGTAGATGACCTTGAAACTGTTCAGTTAGATAATCATCACTTCTTTTAGGAACTTATACGTCATTTTTAACTTTGTCTATTTTTTTTAAGATGAACATGCTTTTAGCAATATCCACTACTTAGTCAGAAACTTTTATTATACTAACTTTTATCGGGCAAAGATAGTAAAAATATCTAAAACCTGTTCACTTTTTCCCCATATTTCTACACTTATTACAATGCAATCGATTGCACAAACAGCAGATTTTAGCCTTTTTCCTTTGTTATTCCGAATAAAATGATTAGCTTTGCAAAAGCAAATAGGCTGATAAGGTATTATCACCAGAAACTTAAAAGAACAAACCATGGCAGAATAGATATTAACCAAAGTGATTGTATAACCATTAAGGATTATGACCCTGAAACTAAGCTATTTACGCTTGATATTCCTAACAAAGAGGCTCAGAAAGCGTTGACGTGGTAAGAATAACATAAAATCGGCGCATTTTCCCTCAAAATACGGGAAATGCGCCGATTTTATGCTATTAGCACTATGCTTTAAATTCGATATGGTCTTGCGAAGGATAGCGAAAAGAAAACCACGTTTGGTTATCCTTATTAGTAATAGCAAAGTCTCCCTGAGAAATAATATCCATTCCCAACAAGACATCACAACCACCAATATCGCCTGCCAAGACTTTTATTCTCTTGAAGCTCAATTCACCTTCCGTATAAATATTAACCTCATAAATATATGAGACATTAGTTCCTCCAAAGCCATCCACATAGTCTTTTCCTATAGGTTTCAAGCCTAATGGTTCTACCAAAACTTTATTAATAACAGACTGAGTGGCTCCAGTATCCCATTGGATATTATCCAATTCACAATAAGGCAAATAATCACTTAGATTCTTCTGATCAAACCCTGGTGTAATATATCCTTTTGTCTTTATCTCGTCTATTTTAGACAGATACTTTTTTGTCAGTATTCGCATAACATCTTAAAATAATAAAATCTTTATTTGGAAGAGGCAAATTTTACGTTTGTAAATTTGGCGACTCTGCCTGGCCGATAATTATCACAAACGGGAATTTTATCGAAATCTGGGAACTTCTTACAAAACTCCTCATAAGTCCAATAACCGACTTTAACTTGTTTCTTTTCCATCATTTATCGCTTTAATTTGTTCAACATGTTGCATGATTTAAACATCACGCTGCAAAGTTAGAAAAAAGAATTGAAAACCGCAAGCTTTTATTTGATTATTTTAAATTACAGCTGCTCCATATACTGCGCACACATTTCGGCACAGCGCTCTCCATCCACGCCTGCGGAAACGATGCCACCAGCATAGCCGGCTCCCTCACCACAAGGGAAGAGACCCTGGATGCGGACATGCTGCAAGGTTTCACGGTCGCGAACTATGCGAACCGGGGAAGAGGTGCGAGTCTCCGTCGCTATCAGTATCGCCTCATTGGTCAGGAATCCATGCGCATTCTTGCCGAAAGTCTTGAATCCTTCCTGCAAACGCTTGCTCACAAATGACGGCATCCAGAAATGAAGCGGACTGGATACCAGACCCGGCGCATAACTGCTCTTAGGCAGGTCGTAACTCAAACGGTTGTTCACGAAGTCGGCCATGCGCTGAGATGGCGCCGTCTGCTTCATGTTGCCCTGCTGCCAGCACTGTTTCTCCAATATCTCCTGAAAATACATCATTTGGAGGGAAGAGTGAGGAGTGAAGAGTGAAGAATCCTCCTGTCTGCGAAGTTCGATTTCCTCCAACACAGCCTGATGATCCTTCACAAATGGCGCTACATCTTCAGGATGCGTCTCCACCACCATGCCCGAATTGCTCCATGCCGTACCACGGTTGCTCGGACTCATACCGTTGACCACAAGCTGTTCTGGACCCGTAGCTGCAGGAATCACAAAACCGCCCGGACACATACAGAAACTATATACACCCCTGCCATTCACCTGGGTTACAAAACTGTATTCGGCTGCAGGCAGATACTTGCCACGACCGTTCTTGTTGTGATACTGTATCTGATCGATGATCTGGGAAGGATGCTCCAGACGGACACCCACCGCAATGCCCTTCGCCTCAATCTCTATCTTGGAAGAAGCGAGATAGCGATACACGTCACGGGCACTATGACCGGTAGCCAAGATCACAGGTCCACGATAGTTTTCCTCCGCACCCGTCTGCAGGTTGACAGCCTCCACACCTATCACCTTGTCGCCCTCCAAGACCAGGCGGGTCATCTTGGTCTGGAAATGCACCTCACCACCACATTGGAGAATGGTATTGCGCATATTCTCGATGACACGCGGCAACTTGTCGGTACCGATATGCGGATGGGCATCAGCTAAGATATTCGTATTGGCCCCATGCTGACAGAACACATTCAGTATCTTATCCACACTACCACGTTTCTTGCTGCGGGTATAAAGTTTGCCGTCACTATAGGCACCTGCGCCACCCTCACCAAAACAGTAGTTGCTCTCGCCATCCACCTTCTGGGTCTTGGTGATATTACTGAGGTCTTTCTTGCGCTCACGCACATCCTTGCCACGCTCCAAAACCACCGGTCTGTAACCCAATTCGATGAGTTTGAGGGAAGCAAAGAGACCGCCAGGTCCCTCTCCCACCACGATGACACAAGGCTTACTGCTCACGTCGGGATATTCCGTATGGACATACTGGTCGTCCTGCGGAAACTCATTGATATAGGCACGCACCTTGAGATTGACAAAGATGGTGCGCTGGCGGGCATCGATGCTTCTCTTGAGTACTCTCACCTGGTTGAGTGTTCTCACATCCAACCCCTTTTCCTTGGCGAGATAGCGCTTGATGCCTTCCTCGCTCGCTGCCTGTTCTGGCAGAATTCTGATTTGATATTCCTCGATCATATTGTTAGGGTTTTCCTTTTTTTGATTACACCTCCATGGTAGCCATGACTTCCAATGTATCCAAATTGTACATGGTGAACTTGCCGTCCTCTAAGGTAGCGATGGTAGGAGGATTGCCGCCCTTAGGGAAGGTGATGCTGCCCGTATTGCAGATGGCATGGTCGGAATGCGACAATTCCCAGAGATGAGAATGACCGTAGATGATGGCATCATAAGGTCCCTTAGGCATATTCTCCTTATTATATATATGTCCGTGGGTCAGCAGGTATCGCTTGCCGTTATCCACGAGCAGGGCGTAGGTTTCCATGATAGGGAAATCGAGCAGCATCTGATCGACCTCGGCATCACAGTTGCCACGTACGGCGATAATTTGGTCTGCCAGACCATTGAGGCGCTCCACGATGCCCTTAGGGTCGATGCCCTCCGGAATGCGGTTGCGGGGACCGTAGTTGATGATGTCACCCATGATGCACATCATATCACACTTCTGAGCCTCATAGAAGTCGAGTGCCCGTTCTAATGCTGGCAAACAGCCATGTATATCCGAAAATAAGAGGTATTTCATATTTCTTCTTTCCTTTTGATTTCTATTATTTTGATACGATTCTGTCACTGTTGATCCATTGTGACGGATAACGTGATGCAAAATTAGGAAAAAAACGACAAACTGCCAAGATTTATAGTCAAGAAGTCTGTTAACAATACTAAAAAACCGTTGGGCATCATGAGGCAACTCATGAGCGCAACGGCTTTTATTTTATCATCTTTATCCGAAGTTATCATACATGATACTCTCAGGATCTACTCCCAGAGAATCCAGATAATCGGTTACGGTCTTGATCAACATTGGAGGTCCGCAGAGATAGTACTCGCAATCCTCTGGTGCCT
>ENA-OPCK01001194-OPCK01001194.1-human-gut-metagenome-genome-assembly--contig:-NODE-1194-length-10239-cov-2.443932_pt1 | contig 10239 bp, 14 predicted proteins | sample MGYA00241249_ERZ501478 | MGnify/ENA primary metagenome ERZ501478 (study PRJEB25962, sample SAMEA2042629) | human gut metagenome | biome: human gut; feature: human-associated habitat; material: faeces...
GTAACTCTCTATGCACATTAATACGTTTTCCACGCACGTCGTGGCCAAAATTGAACGTGACGTGCGTGGAAAACGTTTTAGCGCGCACGAGAGACACGGAGAAAATGGGAGCCACGGTCTTGGGGTAGCCCTGGTCTCGTCGGACGGTTATCATAAATGACTTCAATCTGCCGTATGCTATTCATTTTTCTTACCCCTTTTTCGTGAAACATATTGCCCATTCAAAACATCATCAAGCGTCTGATACTGTTTCTGAGTAAAGAGTGCATCAAAATCAGAAAGTGCATTCAAGGCAAACCCGATTTGGAGCAAACCTCTCAATGATATTTCACCAGTCTGCTCAAATCTGCGATAAGTGGCAAACTTGATGCCGGCTCTGGCTGACAATCCTTCCTGAGTCAAGTCCAGCTCCAATCTTCTCGCCTTCACTCTTGCCGCTATCTGTAACGCAACATCTTTAGGTACAGACAGATTAAATGCTAACATATTATTCATAATTCCGCAATTTTCGCTAAAACAAACAATATATTATTTGTTACAAATATAGCAAAAATGTCAGAAAAGCCCCCTTGCTGAGTATAAATTGTCACAAATTCTATACTCCAAGTGTTCTAGAGGGCACTATACAGTTTTGTCCGTGATTGCCGACAATGTGAACTCGCAGCGTTTTCCGTCATAGAACGTATCCAGGACTTGCGCGAAGATGTCGCCAGGCGAAATCGAGTCGAACAGGGTCATGCAGGACCGCACTTTCATTGCATCGAGCCCGCCGAAAATTTCCTCGGCCGACTTGTCATTGTGCTTCAGCAGCGCATTCGTAATCTCGCGCAGCCGACGCCCCAGCACTTCATTCTGAAGATACGCCTCCGCTTCTTGCCGATCGCGGATGCCATAAAGTGTCGAGTAGCAGCTACGGCCAAGCCCGACAAGCTGCGGAAAGATATACCAGATCCAATGACTCTGCTTCCGTCCGCGTTCAATCTCCGCCAATGCAATCTTATAATCAGTCTTTTGCGCATCTATGAAACGCTCAATTCCCTGCTGGAGATAGTATAATTCTTCAGATTTCCGGGTAAATAATTTTATTTTCATTTGTTTCTCAGATATTCGTCAGGGTTGAGGTAGAACATTTTCTTCCAATTGAATTTGTCCGGCTGCCGGCAGTTTCCATAAACTTTGTAGTATAGCCGGAAATGCGGCACGGGAGTCAGAATATACGTGACAATGCAATTCCGGTAAGAATGGCAATGGTAAAACTTGCAAATGTACCAATCAACACATACTCTGTAGTGCGGATTTCCTTTGCCTTGTTCAATTCGCCAAAGCGGAAGACAGACTTTGCCGCCAACAGAAAACCGACTCCTTCAAAGCTCCCTACGAGGACAAACGTGAGTATCAGAATTCTCTCAATGTAACCAATCCATTGTCCAGCATTGGGCAAACTTTGGGCATTTGTTGAAGCCGGAGCCCATTTCTTAAGAAACAACCCCAAAAATATAGATGAAGGCCTGAGCATCATGATATATGCCATAATTGTCAACCAGACCTTGGTAGTGTCAATGTCTTCAAGGAAGGTATAATCTACATCTTTACCGAAAAATACGAACCACACTATGCAGATTATAGCAATGTGCATGAACTGATCCGCAAGAAACGCTGGGAGATTGTCTTCGCGGAATCTGCACTTTATCCAGTCTATTACGAAATGAGTCACGAAAACAATTATGGGAATGAACCAGTATGATACGTTTGCCACAAATAGATATGCGGCTCCTGCATGTATCAAACTATGAAGCAGATTATATGCTATACCCTTGCCTCCAGATTTGCGTTTACCTTTATTTATGCTGTCAGTCTGAAAAATAAAATCAGCACAGAGATGAGCACAAAGCAATTTCACAAGTACAATGAACGAATCCATAATATTGTCAAATGAATTTTGTAACGAATGATTTGTAATAGTTTATATAATCAAGGATAAGTTGTCCTTTGGCTGCTCCCCAGTGATAATTAAAGTTCTGACTGGTCATCCCCAGTTCTTCTGCCAATTTCTTCTGCAACTTCGGGAAAACCAATGCATGATAGAATACCAATGCCTGTTTTTCCGTCCATCCAGATACGATGCTATCCGCAAAACGAGTGACAAGATCCAAAACATTGTCAAGCTCCGCCCAAGGAGTAGATATGCACAATCTCTTCTTTCCTATATTATCAAACGCCCTGCCGGAAAGTCTGAATGCCTCTCCATCACTAGTCAGAATGTTTCCGCTCGCAAAAGAAACATCTCCAATACCAAGGGACAACCGTGCGTCCCAAACTTCTGACTTGTCCGGTGTGCTTGCTTTTAGTTTTGCTCTTAGTGCGATGGCTACAGATAACGCCAATTCCGGGTTGTCAACAACAACTTGAAAACTGTCACCTCTGTACATTTCCATCTTTATTGGGGTCAAAGATGAAAAATCCTTAACGCATGCATTCAAGGCATCCATGACAGTTTGTCGCCATTTTGTTGCAATGTGGGAGGAGTTTACCAAGTCTCCTGTGATTACACCTTTTATCATAGAGATATTATTATGGGCATGGTCCAAAGTTAATGCTTTTATTTTGTCAAATCAAACAAATAGCCTTGATTTTATTAAATTAAGAAATCAAATGCTGGTCTTTGATTTTCGCAAATCAAAGAAATAGCCTTGATTGTCAATATCATTTGTTTCTCAGGTATTCGTCAGGATTGAGATAAAACATTTTCTTCCAATTGAACTTCTTGGGCTGCCGGCCGTTTCCATAAACTTTGTGGTATAGCCAGAAATGTAGTACGGGAGTCAGAATCGAGTAATGCATGTGGGCTGGAGTCTTGGCGGCGTTCCCAGTCTTTCCGAGCAGGCCTATCACCGTATCATGGCCCACTATCTGCCCCGGACTCACAAAGTTCTCCTTCAAATGCATATACTCGTGCAGTTTCCATTTGGGCCCAAGTAAGATTATCATATTCCCTGCGACATCATCGAACCAACCGCTGTAGGGCGCCACACCTCCGACAGAAGGCCGCACTTCGGTCCCTTCCTTTCCGAAGATATCCACTCCATGATGCGGAGAACCATTCACGCCACGGGTCCAAGGATTCCACCAGAACGACTGATGGTTATGGCTGTCCGTAGTCCCGCACGGCATCTGATACCGCTCAGGAGTAATCAAACCTACCACAAACAGCGCTGCGGCAGCGATAAGGATATATTTAATACACTTTTTTATTTAGTTTAAGTTATGCGTCGACTCTTTCCTGTCAATGCCGTTCTCAGTCAGGACCTCCTTGGCAAGTGATGTCATATCCTCCTCATCGATTATCGAGAACGACTTCGGATAGCCCAGCCGGAATATTTCCTCCCGGAGGAACTTCACGCAGAACCCGTGAATCGTGCATATGAAATCATCGTTTGTGCCCGCAGGAACAAGAGTCGCGATTCTGCTCTTCATCTCCCGCGCCGCCTTGTTGGTAAAGGTAAGACATAGGATATTGCCAGGGTCAATGCCAACCTCATTCACCAGATACGCATACCTGTAAGCAATGGCCCGCGTCTTTCCCGACCCCGCGCCAGCTATCACCCTGACACGTCCTTCAGTAGCCTGAACAGCCTCCTGTTGTATCTTATTCAGTCCTTCCAAATTCATATGATAAAGTGTGGTTGTTCGGTCATTTATTCCATCCTAAGTTAATCGACAATCTTACAAGTGATACCGTAAACTGTTTCCTTACGCACTGCTTCCAGAATCTTGGTGAATATTTCAGGAAATGGCTTAACTACCCGTTCTGACATACTTCTCGGAATTTCCTTATAATACGCCTCTGCTATTCCGCCTGTGATGCATGCAAGCGTATCGCTGTCTCCGCCGAGAGAAACAGCTTTGCGAATAGCATCCTCAAAATCTGTGGAATCAAGGAAGCTGATAATCGCTTGCGGTACGGTCTCTTGGCAGCTGGCGTCCCACCAGTAGATAGGGTGCCAATACTCATAGGTCTTATGAAGGTCGTATCCGTATGTCTTTTCAATGTACTCGCGAATCTCCTCCTTGGTTTTTCCATTTCTGGCCATCCAGATAGCAGCGGCAGTAGCCTGTGCGCCCTTAATGCCTTCCGGATGGTTGTGAGTGATTGCTGCTGATATAGCGGCCACACGTTCGGTCTCATCCAATGTATCAAAGAACCAGCCCACTGCACTCACGCGCATTGCAGCCCCATTGCCCCATGATCCATAAGGATGGCGACCCGTCGCGGACTCATACGGAGAAGCCCCCAACTCGTCATCATATGCATATAACTCCTTCGGATAGAATAGCCAGCAGACAAATGATTCGCCATATCCGCCCATTGCGCATGGGCACTTCTCTGCGAACATCACCATAATATCCTCCAGCCCCTGATAGCTATGCTGCTTGTCCTTCAGCAGCCAGTAGGCCACAGCCATCGTCATTATGCTGTCATCGGTATAAGTGCTGTTATACTGAAACAGCTCGAAATTATAATCTTTAGTGTTGCGGAACTCATAGACCGACCCTATGGTGTCCCCTGTAATTGCTCCTAACATAATATGTATCTTGTCTATAAAGTTACTTAATCTTAGAATGACTCTAGTTCTGCAAACCACTCTTGTTGCTGCCAATCTCAAAAGGCATTTCCACTCCAGATCCGTTCGCCTGGTCCACTTTGGCGTCCGCAGGATGTTCATTTTCCATAACCTTCCGATATTTTTCATTGAACATTTCATCTGCTGCAGAAAATATGGACATATACATGCTGAAATTTCCCTTGAAAGCAGCCATGGTGCGATCTGACGATACGATGTAAAAAGACAACAATGCAGCCTCTTTATCTACGCATGCCTTTACAACGGCGAACTGATTTGTAATCTCCGGCCATGTCGAGATGACCATAAAAAGAGTCTTTAAGGTTCCAATCAATGCTCACAGTGATCAGCTGAGGAAGTCTTCTGCAGTCTACCATGAAACGCTTCATGTTGAATGTGAAGAACACGGCCTCTGATTTTTCAGTGATCGACACATCTGCAGCGTTCTCCATCCGAAGGAACTCAGCAACCCGTTCAGTATTGATCGGAGCCAATGAATCGCTGGACTGCGTCTCAAAGCGAGCCATTTGGCATTATCGCAAGCTTAATAAATAGAGTTTACTATTGGTACGTTACCTCGTATCTTCGATTCCTCCGAAGAGTTCTTCAAGTTTATTGCCAAGCCCATCAACGGCCTTTTCCAATTCCTCGGAATTCTTATCAAATCCATCGACTAGTCCTTCCATATATGAAGGTAGGATGGATTCCAATTCTTTGAGATATGCTGCAGACTGCTCAACTCCATTCTTGATGAGTAGTGAGTGATAACGCCCCATCGCTCTCGCGACCATCTGCTTCTCTGCATCTGTGTGTCCTTTTCCGGAGGTGGTGTATTTTTTTACTAATTTATCATACTCAAGTATTGATTTCTGCCAATCATCAGCATCATAGTCGCTGCTTTTCAGCTCAGCGTTGTCAACAAAAGAATCCAACTTTTGAGAAATGTTTGGGCTAGAACATGCGGCCATAAGAGTCGTAGCCAAGACTATAAAACAGTTTCGAAATAATCTCATATTCAATTTTTTTTATTGTGCACCACAAGGTAAATCAGATAACCAGCCACAATTACATCGACAATGTCCCAGAGAACCCTTCCAAAGACAATCTTGTAAAATGGCTGAAAGAGAATGGCGAGGACTATGAACAGTATCGTCCTGTCTACATGGCCGTTTTTATACTCGCAGTATGCCAGGTATGCAAAGATGGCCAGCGCTGCAGTCCGGACCGGATAAAAGCCTGACAACATTGAGAATAGGCTCAGAATAAGCGCAATCGCCAATCCCATGTGCACGCCCGTTTGCCGCTTTTTATGGTTGTTCTTATTCATTGTATATTCCAGAATTATAAGTCCACATCGTCCTCGATAATTTCTTCAATAGGGTCATCCAACGACTAAAAAACAAGACCAAATCTTTTTTTCAATTCATTGACAGTCAGACAGCTTTCTAAAAGTCTTTGCGTCGCAGGATTGTTGAGCATCTCGAATGCGATACCATGATATGAATCATCTTTGTAAACCAGGAGCGCCTTGAAGAAAGCATCAGGAATAGCAACTTGGTGAGTGCCTATCTTGCCATTCCGGTTTTGCCCCACAATCGGGCCAGAAGCGACAAAAACGCTTCCGAACTGCCGAGCCCAAGTTCTGACTTTATTTTCCAGGACGTTCCAGCTGCCATTGTTCAGTTTCTCATTCTGCGGGCAGCAATTGGTGTAAAAGAACGTGTCCCACATTGCCACGTCATCCCACTTGAAATCTTCGGCAGGAGCCATATGACCGCGAGACCATTCCGAACCACGATAGTCGTAATTGTCAGCCTGGACAACCTTTACTCTATCATCTGGCCGGAAGTTCTTACCACTGCGACCAGTTGTACCATCTGCCTCATCAGCCGTCAGTTCATAAGCAACCCAAAACGGGATACGCATCGATTCATCGTATGAAACAGTATAGCCTTTGTATTCGATGATGCAATCATTGTCAGAATGGGACTGCAATTCCAATCGATGTTTCTTTTCAACAACCGCGTTATTCGATGGAATAGATGGCTTACGCGAGTATTCGTCGAAACTTTTCGCCAAAGGGCCAGTCTTGGGTATTGAACCACAAGCATATCCACAGAGGAGAAAAAGTACAATCAACAATCTGACACTTTTTCTTACGATCATAGTCTGCTCTTGACGACGTTGATATTAACAGCAAAATTAAGGTTTGCTCCAGAGTCATCAAAACCTCCACTAGTTATGCCAATAACTTCGCCATACTCATTTATAAGAGCACCTCCACTGCTCCCATGATCAATCGGAACACTAATCTGAATTACCCTGCCGTTCTCGCGAAATTGGGAGATTTCCCCCGAAGAAAAGGTGTTTTCCAAGCCCCTCGGGCTACCTATCGCATATACTTTTTCTCCAACTAGCGGGTTGTGAGAGGAAACTGGAATAAAGTTAAACTTTGTCCCCGCAGCCTTGACAGTGAAGACCATCACATCATTCGTTTTGTCCTTGAAAATGACATGGCCGATTTTATACTGCTGATCATTAGACGTCTTAATAACCTCCAAACCCATACCGGTTCCTTCAAACACATGGTAGTTGCTTACAGCTAGGCCATCTGGAGAAATAAAGAACCCTGAGCCTTGGAATGCCTGCATCCCTGTTGACGTAAAAATCATAAAGACGGCTGTATTGCACTTCTTAAATATCTCTTGGCCAGACAACTTACCAGACACACCAGAACCAACCTCTGTTTTGACTTTTGTACTTGACGTTGATTCACATTGGCCTGATAGTGGAGGTCTATTCTGACTGATTCCATTTCTGCCATGTTCCCCCGGAAACGGAGGTCTGTTACTTGACGTGCGATATGAAGGGCCTCCACTATTCCCGCCATATTGATTTACGGGTGCTGGTGGACGTCCAGAACACCCATACACAAGCAGAAAACTAAGGAATATGATGCATAGATTTTTCATTTCTTCTTAGGTTCTATCATTGTTGCAACACTCTCCGTCTTTACATAGCCCGGCTTCGGTAATATGTGTATCAAGAATCGTTGGTTTAAATACTCCTTTGAAGGATCTTCTCTCATTAGTCCGGTCCCACTTTGAACACCATCACCGCTTCCTCCAATCAATACTTCGCAGTTTAGGGCGTCAAACTTTATGTCTTTATCTTCCCAGTATTTTTTGAGGCTATATGCGCGGCGGTAACTCAACTCGTAGTTATGGTCTGTACCTCCAGTTCTTGAAGCTTGCCCCTCAATAATCAGGATATACTGGACTCCCGGATACTTCTTGGTGGTTTCATCAACAAATGCCTTCAAGGACCTTCCAGCACTCTCTAATTCATCTCTAGTCGCTTTGGGCAAACCATTAATGTCGTACTGGTCAACGGCAAAATTCACGGGAATGACCAATTTGCTCTTCTTATAAAGATCTATGTACTCGAAATATGTTAAATCTAAATCTTGAATTACATCATTAATCCTTTGTAATTGCTGTTTTTGGTCCTCACTCTGATAATACATATCTCGCCATTCTTTTCCTTTTTTGCTCAACAAAATTGAGGATGCGACGAAAAGTGTGAGCATAATGAAAAACAAGCTGGTCATAAGATCAGCATAACTCGCCCAGAATAAGGATTTTTTCTGCTTTGTCATCTGTTAGTTGGTCTTATTCTCAGTTGTTATTGCGCCATGAACTTTCTCCGAGTTATTTGCTCCCATAGGTATCAAAAGTGAATCCGGCACATTTTCTACTGATTGAGTTTTAAAAACCGGAAGTGAGGAGGTTTCAATGACTGTATTATTATTTGAAGAGGTACTAGCAAAAAATGATGCGGTGCTAATACCTACGCTCAAAAGCAAAAGCCCCGCTATAGCGCCAAAGGCTATCTTGTAAAAAGCGGGAATCTCCAACTTTGGCTGGACAAAGACTGTTGATTCTGACGATTCTCTACCATCACGGTTTCTACTGCTCATAATATTAATTAATTCATCAAGTTTGCCCGTTTGTTCGCGCGATGCAGATAATAGACTATTCATCGCTGTATTCGTATCAGCAAGATCACGAATACGGTCAACTACCTGGGAAATTTCATCTGATTTAGCAGAAAGATTATCCTTTTGGCTTCGCAGGTATTCAACAAAGGCTTCGCGTTCCGCACGTAGTGCTTGAGCGAATTCTTCTCTCTGTGTATCAAGTGAGGTCTTGAACTCCTGCTGTTGAGCAGTTAATACCTGAGAAACCTTGTCAAATTCTGCCGCCGAGTTATTACGCAATTCATCGACACCGGATCTTGTACTGTCAGTAAGGGCATTAAATGTATTCTTAAGCGTGTTATCGACATTGGCAACAACTTCATTGATATATTTTTCTCTTTCAGAAACTTGATTGATCTCTTTCTCAAAGAAAGCCCCCATTCTTTCAATAGCTGCCGTTCTGTTTAAATGCTCATTAATATTTGAGTTCAAAGAATTAACTGCAGTAAGATAATCCGATACACTATGAATATACTGATTGAAGCGGGACAACTCTCCTGTGCAATCTTTGAGTTCGTGGAGGACCATGACATTTGCCTGTGCGACACGACGAATATCAATATCTTGAAGTAGATTAATCAATTCAATCTGCTCCGAGGAAGTCTCCTTGATCTGTCCCAGGGCTCTATTAAGTCCAGTGATGTTGCTCTGGAAGGTTGCGTTGAACTTGGTGAGATTTTGCTGAAGAAGATATAAAGCGTTAACTGTATTGCCGGAAAGAGTCGGAAGCAGTTCCGTTTGGAGCCAAGAATAAAACTTATTCTTGGCGGATTCTACCTTGGAGAACGCATCTTTAGATTTCCATGAGATTCTGGTTGTACAGTAAACGCCTATAAGGCTAGCACTCATGGCAATTGCTACACATGTCATTAACTCAGTGACACTCTTGGTGATACCATCTCCAGAAAAACCATTTGTCGCTGCAATATAAATAACGCCAACAATGATACCCACCATCGTCCCCATGAGGCCCAAGTAAAGGGGTATGGGTTGCTGGGTAGTTATACCCTCCTCATCCGCATCGCAATACCGCTCTACAACATCTTTCATGATGTGAAAATCACTCGCCGCACCTTTGTTCTTTTGAAGATACATATTAAGCGAATGCTCAACTTCCGATAAGGTTGGGCTCGCTTCTTCTATGTGTACTTGGGGCACAGTGACCACTACTTCGGGCTCAGCATCCTCATCGAAAGGAAGCGGTAAATCATCTTCCTCTTTATTTCCTATTTCTCCCTTTTCTTCTCTGATAGCCAACTCTTTAAGAGAGTATGACGAGACGGCCTTTGGAAAAATATTCCGATATCGTTTAATCTTATTTACCGTATCTCCATAGCTATAGAGTTGGAAACAAATGATGATAAAAATTATGAGAATAACTATAGCGTAATGCATATTAACTCAGTTCTAAAATAATTGGTTCGGTTACCTTCCAGGAATCACAGGATAGTTTCTCTGCTTTTCCAGCCTTAATGTTGATTGCTGACAGTTCCTCAGGATTGCTGCGCTTCCTATCCACAACGCAGACTGGCGAGGCTGACCCAAAAGGGTTGGTCTCTTTTTTATATAGGGTGTCGT
>ENA-OPCK01001220-OPCK01001220.1-human-gut-metagenome-genome-assembly--contig:-NODE-1220-length-10113-cov-2.470372_pt1 | contig 10113 bp, 10 predicted proteins | sample MGYA00241249_ERZ501478 | MGnify/ENA primary metagenome ERZ501478 (study PRJEB25962, sample SAMEA2042629) | human gut metagenome | biome: human gut; feature: human-associated habitat; material: faeces...
TTCTGCGCCAGCACCAGCGTCAAGCCCGCCGACATAAACCCGTGGCTCGAGAGCATCGGCACTACCCCACTCCGCATGGGATGCAAGGTCGCCGACCTCGTCAGCCGTCCCCAGGTGAGCATCCAGCAGATGGCCGACGTTCTGCCCCAGCTCCGCGCACTGATAGAGGGTCTGCCCAACCGCAAGGAGGAAACCAGCGAGGCTGCAGAAATCAAAATCAAGTATAAGGGCTACATCGAGCGCGAACGCATCATTGCCGACAAGATGCACCGACTGGAGAATATCAAGATTAGGGGCCGCTTCAAGTACAGCGAGCTCCACGAAATCTCGACCGAGGGTCGCCAGAAACTCGAGAAGATTAACCCCGAGACCCTGGCACAGGCAAGCCGCATCCCTGGAGTGTCACCCAGCGACATCAATGTGCTGCTGGTACTTATGGGAAGATAGTTTCACGTGAAACAAGGATAAATCTATAAATATTATAATTGCAATGAACAACGAAGTATTAATGAAGAATTTACGCTGCATTCCCGACTGGCCAATCAAGGGCGTAAATTTCAGAGATGTAACCACGCTCTTCAAGAGCGCCGAATGCCTTAGGATTATTACCAATGAGATGGTAGACCTCTACAAGGACAAGGGCATCACCAAGGTGGCGGGTCTTGAGTCCCGTGGATTCATCCTGGGTGCAGCATTGGCCTACAGATTGGGCGCCGGTTTCGTTACGATACGTAAGCCGGGCAAACTCCCTTGCAACACATATTCTGAGGAATATATGAAGGAGTACGGAACAGATACTCTTGAAATACATACAGATGCATTGACTTCGGACGATGTGGTTCTGCTTCATGACGATCTGCTGGCTACAGGCGGTACTGCCGTGGCCGCATTGAATCTCATACGCAGATTCTCGCCGAAGGCGATTTACGCGAACTTTATAATAGAATTGGCGGAATGTGACGGAATGTCGGCGATGCCGTCTGACATTGAGACAACTGCCTTGTTGAAATTATAGTTTGAGGGCTGGCTGGAGTTGTATCCCGGTCAGCCTCAAATCATTCCCTATTCAGGAGTGAATTAGCCGCCTGTTGACGGATTACTTATCAATTCATACAAACAAACTTATGTTTAAAAAAACCTTTTTTGCTGCTGTTGTAGCACTGATGGCGTTCTCGCAGATGGCGAAAGCGCAGACTAACCTCCAGATCTTTTACGACTTCGGCCGTGATCGTAAACAAGTTACCACTACCCTTGAAGGCTTCTATGGGGACAAATGGGGTAACACATTCTTCTTCATTGACTATGACTACAAGGCAAAAAAGGAGGATGGCAACAAAGCGCCATGCGGAACTTATTTCGAGATTGCACGCTGCCTGAATTTCTGGCAGGACAGCAAACTCGCTCCTCTCAGTCTTCATGTGGAGTACAACGGCGGTGTATATAGCGCATATAACATCAACCACGCCTTCCTCGGAGGTCTCGACTGGTTCATCCACAGCAAAGATTTCAAGAATACATTGAACCTCAAGGTTCTCGGCAAGTATATCGTCTATGACAAGGCTACCGACGGAAGCAGGCCTCACAGCAAGGTGCCTATGCAGTTCACCGCTGTTTGGGGCATGCAGGATCTTTTCAATGTCAAAGGACTCAGATTCAGCGGCTTCGCAGATTTCTGGTGGCAGAACCACTCAGTAGCTAAGATCGACGGAAACGGTAACTTCAAGATGGATACCTGGAAGACTTCCGATATCGTGTTCATCGCCGAGCCTCAGCTCTGGTATGCTGTCGGACAGCACTTCGGCGTGGACAACCTCAATGTCGGTACCGAAATCGAGCTCTCTTATGACTTCGGTTCAGGCAGCGGTTTCTGGTGCCGTCCATGTCTCGGTGTAAAGTGGGTATTCTAATCATTGACAGACAATGAACTCGTTCATACAGAAGATTTTCGGTATGGATCCTGCAAAGCACAGCATCCGTACCGAGATTATCGCGGGAATTACCACATTCCTTACGATGGCATATATCCTTGCTGTCAATCCTAGTATTTTCGGGGCGCTCGCTACTCAGGGAATGCCTACAGACGCAGTGTTTACTGCTACCGCACTTGCAGCCATCGTCGGCTGTCTGGTAATGTCCATCTATGCCAAGAAGCCTTTCGGACTCGCTCCGGGAATGGGCCTCAATGCTTTCTTCGTGTTTACCGTCTGTCTCGGAATGGGACACTCATGGCAGATGGCATTGACAGCGATCTTCCTCGAAGGTATTCTTTTCATCCTGTTGACAATTACCAATGTGCGCAAGCTCATCGTGGATGCGATTCCGATGAATCTCAAGCGCGCAATCGGTGCAGGTATCGGTCTCTACATTGCTTTCATCGGCCTCAAGTCTGCCGGTATCATCGTCAGCAGTGACTCGACCTCGGTAACTCTCGGCACGCTTTCGGACAGCACCTCCATCCTGGCCATAATCGGACTTCTGCTTACTTCTGTGCTGGTTATCCTCAAGGTCCGTGGAGGAATGCTTCTCGGTATCCTTGTGACCACAATCATCGGCATACCTATGGGTGTTACCCATTTCAACGGCCTTCTTTCTACACCTCCTTCCATTTCCTCGATTTTCTGCCAGTTCGAATGGTCTCAGATTTTCTCGTGGGACATGGTTGCCATTGTGTTCACCTTCCTCTTCATTGACATGTTCGACACCATAGGAACTGTTGTGGGCGTGTCCGTAAAGTCCGGAATGGTCGATGAGAAAGGCAATGTGGACGGCATCAACAAGGTGCTCATGGCCGATGCCGTAGCTACAGTAGCCGGTGCCATGTTCGGTACCAGTACTACCACAACATACATCGAGAGTGCTTCAGGCGTTTCAGAAGGAGGCCGCACAGGCTTGACTTCATTCACGATTGCCGTATGCTTTGCAATCGCCCTGCTGTTCTCGCCTTTGTTCCTCGCCATCCCTGGCGCTGCTACAGGTCCAGTCCTCTTCATCGTAGGTGTGATGATGGCAGCTCCTGTCAAGGAAATCGACTGGGAGGACTATTCCGAGGCTATCCCTGCCTTCGTGACAATGCTGCTCATGCCTCTCGCATACAGCATTTCCGACGGAATCATGCTAGGTATGATTTCATACGTGGTGATCAATGCCCTCACAGGCAAATTCAAGAAGGTTTCAGTTACGATGTGGATACTTGCGGTTCTCTTCGTCCTGAGATACGTACTTATGAGATAATAACGTACAGTTCGATATTCAGCCCGTTGCGCACTCCAATCAGTTTGCAGCGGGCTGATTTTTTTTGTATATTTGTCTTGATAACACCCTAAAATGCTATAGCCATGTCAATACTGAAGAAAATGCTCGTCAGGCTTCCTGTCAAGAAATCTTATCTCAAGATGGCTTGGGATGCGACTGCGAAAGGCCAGCGGGAACTTGCACTGCATCTCTTTAAGCTTGCTTACGAACAGGAGACCGATCCTGAAAAGAAGGCCGAAGCAGCATGGAATGTCTATGTTGACTGTAAGAACAACGAGAAATATCACGAGGCTTATCTGTGGTGCGAAAGGACTGCAAGACTCGGTTTCGTGAAAGCGATGCGAATTCTGGGAAAGGCATATTTCTATGGTCTCGGAATTGTCCCGAACTATCGTATTGCCGCGAAATGGTTCAAGTCAGGGGCTGACCTCGGGGATGCCTCCTGCATCAGACTTTTGGGAGAGTGTTATGTCCAGGGAAAGGGCGTAAGGACCAATGAGAAAAAGGCTTACGAGTATTTCAGCAAGGCCTACGGACTTGGTGAACCTGGCAGTTATTATTGGATGGGACTGGCGTACCGTTTCGGCGGAGCAGGTTATGATGCAAATATCCCGAAGGCCATGGAAATATGGCGGGAAGGACAGTCCAACTCGCGTTGCCTCAATGAGTTGGGTAAGTGCTACTTCTGGGGTGACGGTGTACCGAAAGACAAGGATATGGCTTATCAGTACTTCAGGAAAGTCTCCGACCAGGGAAAGGATTTCGCGGATGATTACCTGTCTCCGGACAAATTGTCCCTCAGGAGTGAGGCTGAAGTGGAAGCCTTGATTAATTACCGATGAATATTTTCAATCCTGAACACGACTTGTGTATGGCCAACGGTGACGCGAACTTCGTGCCGCCGTTTTCTGCATTGGAATTCGGCAGGGATTGTGCCGGACTCACTTCATATATCCAGAAGGCAGGCGATGGTGAAATAGTCCCATGGGGCTGGGATGTCGTCCTTAAACAACGTCTTGTAAAACAGGGAGTTCCCGTGTCGTCCCTCCCTTCGGACGAGGCGCTCGATGAAATCCGCCGGCTGTCGCGCAGAGGAATTGCGGCTGCCGCCGGGGCTTTTGTCAATGCCAATGTCCCGAATCCCATGTTAAGGCCGGACGGCTTCGTGAAAGAGGTCTCCAGTGTGGAAGATGCCGTCTCGGCTGTGGAAGAGTTCTCCGATGCCGTTTTCAAGGCTCCGCTCTCAGGCAGCGGCAAGGGCCTCAGATGGGCCAGGCGAGGCGAATTGTCAGCGAGTGATTTGGGCTGGTGCAAGAACATTATCGCCAGGCAGGGGAGTCTCATGGTGGAAAAGCGTCTCGAAGTCGTGCAGGATTTCGCAATGCTGTTCCATGTGGGACCTTCGGAAGATAGCGGGAATTCCGTAAACTTCGAAGGGTATTCCTTGTTTTTCAATGATAACGGAATCTACAAGGGAAATGTCCTTTCCGATGACGCGCAGATACTTTCCGAACTCTCAGGATACGTTCCGGAAACGTTGATTGTCAACGTCAAAGCTGCATTGACCTTATTCCTGGAGCGGGAATTTTCGGACCGGTATTCCGGTTTCGTCGGCGTCGATATGTTCATTTATCGGGAGGCGGGACAATCTTCTTTCCGGCTTGCGCCGGTGGTCGAAATCAATGTACGTATGACGATGGGGCTTCTGGCGAATCGGGTTTACAGGCGTCTCGGGCGTGATTTCGGGGACGGGCGTTACGTCATGACTGTGGAGTTTTCGCCACGTGAGGGCGAACTCTATTCCCGAAGGTCGTCATATCTGTTGGCATTGACAGAAATTACTCCCTCCACAAAATACGCCGTCGTCGTGAAGGAACGTTGATGTGGAGGGTGTGAAAGATTCCCGCTTCCGGGTCTGGGCCTAGTCTTCCGGATATGGAGCGAAATCTGATTTCTGGGCTCCGCAGACCGGGCATTTCCATGAGTTAGGGATGTCCTTGAAAGGAGTCCCCGGTTTTATCCCGCCGTCGGGATCGCCCTCAGCCGGATCGTAAATCCATCCGCATCTGAGGCATTCGTACTTCATCTGTTCATTAGCCATAATGGATTTGATTTTTGTTAATGTGCTTAAATATAGTCAATTAAGATGAATTATCCAAATTATCGTAGAATTTGCAGGTGATATGGACGTTCGGTGCAAATGTCTTGTGTTTTTGCACTTTACATGAAAAATCATATCTTTGTCTTTATCGGGGACACTTTGTCTGACCAAGTGCGTGTACTGAACCTGTCGCAGAATGGTCTATAACCCCCTTGTATAATCGCCTTATCCCGGCAACGGAGATTGGCATTGACCGAAGCCTTGAACGGAGACTTTGGTGAGACGTAATTGACTAAACAGAACAGAATGGGACGATTGTATGACCTCCTTATGAAGGACTACCGCTTGAAGGAAGGCCTGAATGCATGTATCAACTGCGGTACCTGCACGGCCATCTGTCCTGCGGCTGAGTTCTACCGATATGATCCGCGCAAAATCGTGGACATCGTCCAGAGCAAGGACGATGAAGAAATCGAGAAACTGCTGAAGAGTGAAACCATCTGGTATTGCGGCGAGTGCATGAGTTGCGTGACAAGATGTCCGCGCAAGAATGCGCCCGGCCTCATTGTCATGGCTTTGCGGAACTTGTCCATAGAATTGGGCTATTTCGTGGAATCTGAAAAGGGCCGTCAGCAGTGCATCCTGACTAAGGATTTGTGTGCGAATATCCTGGATTATGGCTATTGTGTCTATCCGCGCCGCTTCGATTATGCGGGACATCCTGAGGCGGGAAGAGTCTGGGAATGGGAGGAGAAGCATCTGGATGACGTGTTCGAGAGACTTGGCGGAAATCTGGACGGAGGCGGTCCCGGAGCCATGAGGCGTATTCCGCAGGAAGATCTTGACGAACTCAAGCGTATCTTCGACGAGACCGGAGCTACGGAAAGAATGGAAAAAGTACGTGCTGCCGGATTGAGAAAGGCTGCGGAGATGGGCCTTACCGAAGAAGAATTCATGCAGAAAATATATACGGATAGCGATCCGAAACACTTAAACCGATAGCCCTCAATGATTTACGAAGGCAAACAAAAAATCTGGTCAGACTACCAGAAAGACATTCCGGACGATCACTATTTTTACGTCCGCAGTTGCATCAGACAGAGTTTTTTCCCGGCTTCCGAGGCGGCCTTCCTGAAGATTACCAGACAGGAACTGGGCAAGGATATATTTGAGACAGAGCATCATACGACATGCGGAGGCATTGCCTATCACTCGGATACCATCCCGCAGGAAACAGCGATGACAATCATAGCACGTCAGTTCGCATTGATGGCGAAAAACGGCTATGAAAACTATGTCTGCTCCTGTATCACCTCCTTCGGACTCTACTGCGAGACGATGGAGACTTGGCGCGAGTTTCCTGAACTGGAGGCAAAGGTGCGCGAAAATCTTTGGAAGACCTGCAAACTCGAATTCGCCAAACCTAAAGTCCTCGTCCACGCCAGCGACCTGATCTACAAATACCGCAATCTCATCGCTGCGCAGGCGAAGCATAAACTTGTCAATGTCCATACGGGGCGCCCTCTCCGCGTCGTGGAGCATATCGGCTGCCATTATTCCAAGATGTTCCCTTCCAAGGGTGTCGGCGGAGCTGAATATCCTTATGTCCTTGTCGGAATGATAGAGGCATGGGGAGGCGAAATCATTGACTATCCGGAGAGACGTCATTGCTGCGGATTCGGTTTCCGCCAGTATCTCGTAAAGGGTAACCGCGGATATTCATTGTCCAATACCCACAAGAAATTCGAGAGCATGGAGCCGTACCAGCCGGACCTTATCATTACCAACTGTCCGGGGTGCCCTTATTTCCTCGACAGATGGCAGTATGTCATCGCCGAATCCACAGGCAAGACCTACGGGGAGAACGGACACGGAATTCCTGTTCTGACCTACGAGGAGGTTGCAGGACTGGTGCTCGGATATGATCCGTGGGATCTGGGCCTTCAGACCCATCAGGTCGGCCCGGAACCGCTTCTGGACAAGATGGGTATCGAGTATGACCCTGCCCGCAAGTTCCTCGGTAAAGATGGCAAGGATATCGGACGCCCTGAGTCCTGCATGTATTTGAAGTAGTTACGAACATAGTTATGAAAAATAATATTCTCATTATAGGCGGAGGTCCTGCGGGACTTGAAGCGGCATCAGGACTTCAGAGGCTGGGGTACAATGTCATATTGATAGAAAGGTCGTCCATGCTTGGCGGTCATCTTGCGTCCTGGGACAGATTGTTCCCTGACGGAGTTTCTGCCCGCGGGACACTGAAAGGCCTGCTTGCACAGATGGACGGCGTCAAGTGCTTCACTGATACGGAAGTACGCTCCATCAACAGGCTGGAGAAATCTTACAATGTCATCCTTTCCAATGGTATCACGGTACTTGCTGACGCGGTGCTTGTGGCCAGCGGTTTCGACCTTTTCAAGGCCGAAAAGAAGGAGGAATACGGCTACGGAATCTACGACCATGTAGTTACCAATGCCGATTTGGAGGCATGGTTCAATGCCGGTCTTGATTCCGACACCAGGATTGACAAGCCTAAAAGAATCGGTTTCGTTCATTGTGTCGGCTCGCGTGACGAGAAGTCGGGATGCCGTTCATGCTCGAAGGTCTGCTGCGCTACGGCCGTCAAGCAGGCTTGCGAGATGAAGCAGGCTTTTCCTGACGCACAGGTGTATTGTTTCTACATGGACCTGAGAATGTTCGGCCGTCACTACGAGGATCTCTATCTCAGTGCACAGAAGGATTACAGTGTGCGTTTTATCCGTGGACGCGTTGCGGAAGTGTCTGAAAATGTGGATGGAAGCCTCTTGGTGAAAGCTGAAGATACCGTTGCCGGAAAGCCGTTGAAAGTGACGCTCGACCTGCTTGTGCTGATGGCCGGAATGAGACCTTCTGCTGCCGGAAAGAAAGTCGGAAAACTGTTGGAAATGCCAATGGAAGAGGACGGTTTCTTTGCCGTGCGTGACGGTATTCTGGCAGGACAGCGCAGCGGATTGCCGGGAGTTTTCCTTGCAGGTGCCGCTACCGGTCCGAAGACATTGCCGGAAACAGTTGCTGAGGCCAGGGCTGCTGTCGTAGAAATTGACAGATACTTGTCCGGCATATTTCCTGATGTTAAAAATTACAAGACTTTGGTTCGAGAAAGATGGTAGATTTCGGTTTCGGTCTGGTCCCAAGCTCCAGAATCAATCTTGACTTGTTCGACAGGGAAAAGTTCGAGGCGCTGGCCGCGCTTGAGCCTGATGTGCGCAAGTGTATGGCCTGCGGAAGTTGTGCTGCAGTATGTACGGCCGGAAAGTTCGTGCGCACCAGCGTCAGGGAAGCCGTTGAGGAACTTTTCAATGCCCATCCGGATAAGGCTCTTGACCTTTTGAAGTCGTGCCAGTTGTGCGGAAAATGCACAATGGTCTGTCCGCGTGGCATAAACACTCGTCATCTTATCCTGTCTATCGCTAAAATCTACGGAACTAAATGACACCATTATACATATTGCCGCTTCAGACTGCGCCGGAAGTCATTGACAGAATCCCTTCCGGTTACAGCAATTTCGTGATTCCGTTCGTTGTCGGCATCAGTTTTATGCTGATTTGGCTGACTGTCGGACTTTTCAGGCTTATGGCTAAGATTCCTGCCCGGGACAGACGCCGGCTCTGGAAGTCATTCTTTATCCCCAAGATTGCACTCAAGAATATCAGGGACCTGTTCTGCGACTGTCTTTTCCATACCAAAATCTGGAAACGCAAGCCGCTGCTGGGTTATATGCATTCCGCGATTGCATTCGGATGGTTCATGCTCATTGTCCTCGGACATCTCGAGGTGGCCCTGTTCGTTCCGAAGCATCTTGCCTGGACGGACGGCGGTCTGTTCTATCCTATTTTCTATCGTTTCTTCGTCTGGATTAATCCCGGTCATGTCTCGCTGAGGGGCTGGTTCTTTTTTTTCCTGATGGACTTCTTCCTGCTTTATGTGCTTACCGGAGTCGGTATGGCCATCTTCAAGAGGTTCAGGTCCATAGTCCTCGGCATGAGACATACTACCAAGCCGTCATTGGCTGACCGTATAGCACTGTATAGCCTCTGGCTGATTTTTCCGCTCCGCCTCCTGGCCGAGAGTTTCACGGCCGATCTCAGCGGCGGCAGTTTCCTGACGGTTCCGGTCAATATGCTCTGGCATTGGATTTTCGGTAACAATCTGTATTTCATGCCGGTATGGTGGGCGTATTCCATCTGTCTGGGCCTTTTCTTTGCGGCAATGCCGTTCAGCCGTTACATGCATATCCTTACCGAAGTGCTGTGGATTTTGTTGCGCAATGCCGGTATCCAGCCGAGCCATCCCCGCAAGGGTGTCGCTGAAGCTGAGATTTATGCGTGCTCAAGCTGCGGCCTGTGTCTGGATGCGTGTCCGATGAATGTCCAGAAGAAGAATCTGAAATACTCGTCGGTCTATTTTATCCGTTTCCTGCGTCGTCATAACGAGAAGAAAATCAATGATATAGCAGACAAGTGCCTGATGTGTGACAAGTGCCACGCCCTGTGTCCTGTCGGTGTCGATGCGCCTGCACTCCGCCGCGCGCAGAGGGCCACTGTCAATGATTCTTTGTGCTACGATTTTTCGTATCTCCAGAACCGCGTACCTGCACCTGAGGACAATGATATTGTCAATGTTGCCGCCGGTGTTTCTGACGCGCCTGAGGTGATGTATTTCGCCGGATGTATGACCCATCTTACTCCGCGGATCATCAAGTCCGTGGAGAAGGTTTTCAA
>ENA-OPCK01001242-OPCK01001242.1-human-gut-metagenome-genome-assembly--contig:-NODE-1242-length-9961-cov-6.564607_pt1 | contig 9961 bp, 7 predicted proteins | sample MGYA00241249_ERZ501478 | MGnify/ENA primary metagenome ERZ501478 (study PRJEB25962, sample SAMEA2042629) | human gut metagenome | biome: human gut; feature: human-associated habitat; material: faeces...
AACATCCTTTACCTTCTCCGCTCATGATGCGGTTTGCAATATAGCCAATAAAGATACCTGTAAGGATTGGCCATGCTGTGAAATTTGCTATGTGTTCTAACATATTCTATTTTTGTATGATTGGACTTTCTTCAACTGCTATACATACGAAAGTTAAGTTACTTGTATGTCTGAGGTTGAATATCGATTGCGAAATTACAACATTTTATTCAACGGTGCAAATACTATAAACAAAAAAATGACCCGACATCTCGCTAAATTTAAATTTAGTTTGGTGTCGGGTCTTATTATGAAGTGATTTATCTTTATTTTTAGAACTTTCTTATGTACGGAAGTTATGGAAATTTCAACTTACGTATTTGAGAAAGTAGAGTCATATTACTCTCTGCATATCAGCGCTTTACTTGATCATGCTGACGCTTCTCTTGAGGAAGGCATCGAGGGCGGCACCCTTGAGCATGCCGTTCTGCAGCAGGGCGAGGTCGATGAGCTGATGTACGATATTGTTGTCCTTAGCGTAATCGGCTATGATGTTGTCGCGCTTCTGCTTCTCGTCGTTCACGGCCTTCTGGGTGTTCTGCAGGTCGTCCTTCTCTTCCTGAGTAATCTCCTCGGGCTTCTTCTTGTCTTGCGACTGGTGCAGCACAGCCAGACGGGCTTCCTGTCCCTTCAGCTCTGCCAGTACAGGCTTCAGTGCCTCGGCTGTATGCTGCTCGGCATCGGCGAGAACCTTCTTTACGAGCTCGTGGTCGCTGTTGAGCACGATGTTGTAGCTGTTGGGCATCTGTCCGTAGAAGTTCATGCCTGCCTGGAACTGGCTCATGGCCTTCATGCGTCGCATATACTCGTTCTGAGTGATGAGTACGGGCTGGTTGGCTTCGCCCAAGGCCTGTATCTCTACGTAGAACTCAGTCTTGTCGAGCTTAGGCATCTGTGAGCGGAATACCTGTGACAGATTGGCAGTCTGCTCGTCTGTCAGGTCTGTCTTCTTGGCATCCTCCTTAACGATGAGTCGGTCGATGATGTCGGCATCTACACGTGTGAAGCGCGATTTCTCGAGTTTCTGCTCCAGCATGTTGACCATTGGAGTGTCGAGCTGTCCGTCCATCATGAGTACCGAGTAGCCCTTGTTCTTGGCTGCTTCGATGTAGGAGTATTGTTCCTCCTTGTTGTTGGCGTAGAGGTATACCAGGTTGCCGTCCTTGTCGGTCTGGTTGTCCTTGATGAGGGTCTTGTATTCCTCGAAGGTGAAGTACTTGCCGTCAACGTCCTTGAAGAGAGCGAAGTCCTTGGCGCGGTCGTAGAAGTCTTCCTGCGAGAGCATTCCGTAGTTGATGAAGATCTTCAGGTCGTCCCATTTTTCCTCGTACTCCTTGCGGTTCTCCTTGAAGATGGAGTTGAGTCGGTCGGCCACTTTCTTGGTGATGTAGGTGGCGATTTTCTTCACGTTGCTGTCGCTCTGCAGATAGCTTCGGCTCACGTTGAGCGGGATGTCTGGCGAGTCGATGACGCCATGCAGCAGGGTGAGGAACTCAGGCACGATGCCTTCCACCTGGTCGGTAACGAACACCTGGTTGCAGTAGAGCTGTATCTTGTTGCGCTGCATGTCGATGTTGTTCTTGATGCGTGGGAAGTAGAGGATACCTGTCAGATTGAATGGGAAGTCCACGTTGAGGTGAATCCAGAAGAGGGGCTCGTCCTGCATGGGGTAGAGGGTGCGGTAGAAGTTCTTGTAGTCCTCGTCCTTGAGTGTGCTTGGCGTCTTGGTCCAGAGGGGCTCTACGCCGTTGATGATGTTGTCCTCGTCGGTCTCCACGTTCTTACCATCCTTCCATTCTGTCTTCTTGCCGAAAGCCACGGGCACAGCCATGAACTTGCAGTACTTGTTGAGCAGCTCCTCTATCTTGTTCTTCTCGAGGAACTCCTTGCAGTCGTCAGCTATGTGGAGCACGATGTCGCTACCACGCTCCGCCTTGTCGGCGTCCTCTATCTCGAAGGCTGGAGATCCGTCGCAGCTCCATTTCACGGCCTTGCTTCCCTCGCGATAGCTCTTGGTGATGATCTCCACCTTGCTTGCTACCATGAATGAAGAGTAGAAACCGAGTCCGAAGTGTCCGATGATGGCATTGGCGTTCTCCTTGTATTTGTCGAGGAAGTCGGTCACTCCCGAGAAAGCTATCTGGTTGATATATTTGTCTATCTCCTCCTCGGTCATTCCGATGCCGTGGTCGCTGACGGTCAGGGTTCCGGCCTCCTTGTCGAGGGTGACGCGCACGGTGGTGTCGCCTATCTCGCCCTTGAAGTCGCCCTGGGCAGCCAGAGTCTTGAGCTTCTGTGTGGCGTCTACGGCGTTGGATACCATCTCGCGCAGGAAGATGTCGTGGTCTGAATATAAGAATTTCTTGATGACAGGGAATATGTTCTCTGTCGTTACTCCGATATTACCTTTTTGTGCCATAATATTGATATGTTTATTTAGTTGTTTTTATTATTGTTCGATTCATTCGATTGACCATGTCCTCGCAAAATGTGTGCCAAAAAGGAGGGGCATCAGTCATGTCTTGATTTATTTTTAGCTTTTTGTTCTCTTTTGTTTGGTCGTAGCAACTATTTTTCTTACCTTTGCAACTATCTTTTTAAGAAGTGGATGAGTCCTCGACTTATCCCACTGAATTTTGACCATCATGGACTATACAATAACAAAACAAGCTATTATTGCTGATTACTATACATTTCACTATGAGGAGCTTCTTGCCTTCGTGGCATCTCGCCTTCTTATTTATTCTGATGAGGCTGAAGACATTGTCCAGAATGTTTTCCTGCGCCTACTGCAAACCGACAAGTTGATTACTCCCATTACGCTTCCCTGCCTGGTCTACACCATGGCTCGCCATCTGATATGTGATTTTTGGCGGCACAGGAAGCGGGTAGAAGAACATGAGCATTTCATACAGGGCAGCATGGGTACGGCAGGTTGTTGCGAGTCGGTCGAGATGGTTTATTCGGCTGTGGAGATTACCGAACTCATGGAGCGTGGCATTGCCCGTCTTAGCGAGAAGCAACGCAAGGTGTACCGTCTTAACGTGTGCGACGGTATGAAGGTGGGAGAGATTAGCCGTGAACTGGGGCTCAACTACAAGTGTGTGGAAAACCGACTGGGTGCAGCACGAAAGGAAGTGCGGGGCTACATGAAGCGCATGCTGGCATAATCGCCTTAAGATATAAGGTTATTGTGATCCGACTCTTTGATTTCTGCGAAAATATCTCCGAATGCCACGTTTCTCACACTCGCTCTGAGAAATCTCACACCGAACGCCACGTTTCTCACATTCGCTCTGAGAAATCTCACACCGAATGCCACGAAATTATCTCCGGATGCCATGTGGAGCAAAGGGATTAATTCCTTTAACTCCTTGATGCCTCTAATTCTTTTTCTCCTTAAACTCGTTTACTCCTCGATCTTTAAAGCTGTTGTCTTAACTCCTTAACTCCTTAACTCCTTTAACTTCCTGATATGCGAAAGTTCAGTCCCTAACTATACGATTGTTTGTTTTTTACAAATAATCGTTCTCTTTTTATAAAGATGGTATGGAAAGAAAGCAGTACTTTTGCAGCGAGAAAAAGAAATAAAAAAAATATTAACGCTTAATATAATAGTATTATGGTTGAAGAAAAGAAATACAGAGTAGAGTCCGACCTTCTGGGTGAACTCAAGGTTCCAGCAGAAGCTCTTTATGGTGTGCAGACACAGCGTGGCATCAACAACTACCACATCTCTCGCAAGACTATGGTCGACAACCCTGACTTCATTATCGCTATCGCTTTCGTGAAGCTGGCTGCCATTGAGACCAATCATTCCTTGGGCGTGATCAACGATGAGATCTCGGGTGCCATCGCTCAGGCCTGCCGAGAAATCATTGAGGGCAAATGGCATGAGAACTTCCCTATCGATATGGTACAGGGTGGTGCAGGTACATCGGTCAACATGAACGCCAACGAGGTGATTGCCAACCGTGCACTCGAAATCATGGGTCATGAGAAGGGCGACTACCAGTATTGCTCACCCAACGACCATTGTAACTGCGGACAGAGTACCAACGACGTTTATCCTACCAGTATCCGTCTGGCGCTCATCCGTATGAACACGCATCTCGTGGGTGCCCTTACTGGATTGATAAGCGCCTTCCGCTATAAGGCTGATGAGTATTCCGACGCCATCAAGATGGGACGCACACAGTTGCAGGACGCTGTGCCTATGTCGTTCGGACAGGAGTTCAATGCCTATGCCAACAATCTGGAGGAGGAAATCCTCAATCTGGAGCGCAACGTGAAACTGCTGCACGAAATCAATATGGGTGGTACAGCCATCGGTACAGGTCTGAACGCTGTTCCTGGCTTCGCTAAGCTCTGCGCAGCTAACCTCAGCAAACTGACTGGCGAAAACTTCGAGACAGCAACCGACCTGGTAGAGGCTACACCTGATACAGGTGCTTACGTAAGCTACTCTTCTGCTTTGAAGCGCTTAGCTATCAAGTTGTCAAAGATCTGCAACGACCTCCGTCTGATGGCTTCCGGTCCTCGTTGCGGCTTGAATGAAATCAACCTTCCTCCTAAGGCACCAGGTTCTTCTATCATGCCAGGTAAGGTAAACCCAGTTATCCCTGAGGTAACTAACCAGGTTTGCTTCAAGGTAATCGGTAACGATGCTACCGTAAGCTTCGCAGCAGAGGCAGGACAGTTGGAGCTGAACGTAATGGAGCCAATCATCACAGAGAGCCTCTTCGAGAGCTTGACATGGTTGAAGAATGCTATCGAGACTTTGACATCTGAGTGTATCCTCGGCATCACAGTCAATAAGGAGCGTTGCTACGAAATGGTAAAGAACAGTATCGGTATCGTTACTGCCCTCAATCCTATCATCGGTTACAAGAAGAGTTCTAAGGTAGCTAAGGAAGCTCACGCAACCGGACGTTCGGTATACGATATCGTCATCGAGCAGGGCATTCTGAGCAAGGAAGAGCTTGACAAGGCGCTCGATCCTAAGGAGATGTTGCAGTCACACAAGTTTACACTGAAATAAATTTTTCCATAACCAAGTCAGCTGATTAGTTGACAATACAAAAACCTGTAAGCGTATTCCTTTTTGGGAATAATGCTTACAGGCTATTCTTATGCTATCATTCTAACATTTACTCTTTATAATTGATTACGATACGCTAACGGGGTCATCCCGGCACGAATCTTAAAGAAATTCGTCATCGCACTCTGATCGCTGAAATTCAGATAGGTAGATATCTCTCCCATCGACATATCCGTCTGGTGCAAGAGATTACATATCTCCTTGTAAAGTAAGGAAGCGATGTGATCATTCACCGTAGTACCCGAGATATCCTTTATCATTCTCGAGAGATAAGGAGCAGAGACATTCAACTTATCAGCATAAAACCGAATCTGCCGCTCTGTTCTGAAATGTCGATACAAAAGATGCAGAAATATCTCATAAACATCTTTCTTATGCTTCAAATCACGGGTGATGGTAACATTCTCGTAAGGTAATTCTGACACCAAAAGCTTTAAAACATTTACCATCGACTGTATCATCTCCACCTTATTAATATGTTGATGACGCACAATGTCGCCAATCATGTGGAAGATATCAAGTGCAGACTTCAGTTTGTCATCAGATAACTGATACACAACATCGGCCGCAATCTCCTCGTCCACAAAGATGATTTCTGCCTCAAAATCATCAGACATATCAGAAAAAGAAACGATATGCTTGGGTGATACGACCAGCAATTCGCTGGCTGAAAGCATTCTGTCGGATTTTTCCGTTTCAACCCCATGCTGAAGAATACCCATTCTGATACTTCCCCTATTCACCAACATCAGTTTAGTGAACAAGGTGCGCTCTAGAGCCATCTCTATAAAATCCTTTTCGCATAAATCGTCTATATGAATGTGTGCGGCATAAGCCCCAAATATGCTTTCAAGATGGTGTCGAGCTGCAAACTCCTTTAAATTATATACTTGCTGCTTCATTAGACCCATATTTTTAGTTGGGCACAAATTTACTATTTTATTTTGAAAAGGACAATAGAAAAAGGGATAAAAAATGTAAAGAACTTGATATCCGAATGTTATCAACAATAGTTTTCCAACCAAATATCTACTGAATATCAAAAAGTTAAGATAGTTATCCACACTTATCAACATCCTGTTGATAACTTTTATAAAGACATTTGTGGAAAAGTGCAGAAAAGTTCAGAGCATAAAAAAGACACTAACTAAAAAGTTAGTGTCTCATGAAGTAGCGGGAGGGGGCCACGATCCCTCGACCTCCGGATTATGAATCCGACGCTCTAACCAGCTGAGCTATCCCGCCATCCTTACAAGTCATTTCTGATTTGCGGGTGCAAAGGTAATACATTTATTTGAATTGAACAAATTTTTTCGAAGAAATTTTCAAAAAAAGTTGTTTTTTCTTATTTCACATCGCATTCATCACCTTTTTTCACCTATTATTAATATAAAAAAACGAAAAATGAAGAGATTCTTATTTTTTTGTGTTACCTTTGCACTCTGAAATAGTATGCACTTCATTCCAATTCATGGATAAAGGCACAGAACGACAATTATAAAAATGCTTAGAATTAAAAAATTAGACATATTCATCGCCAAGCAATTTGGCCTGCTCTTCCTGGGAACCTTCTTCATCTGCCAGTTTGTGCTGATGATGCAGTTCTTGTGGAGATACATTGATGACTTGATCGGCAAAGGACTCACGATTGACGTCATGGCACAGTTCTTCTGGTACATGGGACTCATGCTGGTTCCACAGGCTTTGCCATTGGCAATCCTCCTCGCCTCGCTCATGACTTTCGGAAACCTGGGCGAAAGTTCAGAGCTTACAGCCATCAAGGCTGCCGGCATTTCTTTGATGCAGGCGTTCCGGTCTCTCATCGTCATCACCTTCATCATCATGTTTGGCTCTTTCTATTTTCAGAACAACGTGGGGCCTGATTCCAACCAGAAACTTGCCCAACTGCTCATCTCCATGAAACAGAAGAGCCCGGAACTCGAAATTCCTGAAGGCATCTTCTATGATGGCATTCCTAACTGCAACCTCTATGTGCAGAAGAAAGACCTGAAGACAGGCAAACTCTACGGTATCATGATTTACCGTATGACCGACAGCTACGAAGATGCCGCCATCATCCTTGCCGACTCGGGTATGCTGCAAAGTACTGCAGAAAAAAAACACCTGGTGCTTAGTCTGTATAGCGGAGAATGGTTTGAGAATATGCAAAGCAGCGAATTGGGAAACAGTGCAGCTGTGCCTTATCGTCGAGAAACGTTTGTATCCAAGAAAATCATTCTCGACTTTGACGGTGACTTCAACTTGACAGATGCTTCTTCATTATCCAATAATGCAAAGGCAAAGAGTCTGTCCAAAATCAAACACGATGTAGACTCTATCAATCACACCTATGACTCCATCAGCAGAAGTTACCTGAAAGAATACAACGTCAGATACTACAATCTGGCACGACTTAACAACAAGGCTGATTCATTGAAGGCTATCAAGGAGGGTGACAAAGTCAACTTTGACACGATTTACAACAAACTGCCTAGCGACAGAAAATTAATCGTAACCAACGATGCCTTGTCGACCGTACAGCAAGAGCTGTCGGATCTGGACTTCAAGTCGATGATGACCAGCGATGCCGACTATATCATCAGGCAACACGATATCGAGGCAATCCGCAAGTTCACGCTCGCTCTCTCCTGCCTGATATTCTTCTTTATCGGTGCTCCATTAGGAGCCATCATCAGAAAGGGAGGATTGGGTATACCTGTCATCATATCGGTATTGGTATTTATTGCCTTCTTCATCCTTGACAACACTGGATTCAGAATGGCACGAGGCGGAATGTGGGCAGTATGGTTCGGCATGGGACTTGCTCCTGCCGTTCTATCACCACTGGCAATCTTCGTGACTTACAAAGCCACCAACGATTCTGCCGTATTCAAGATAGAAGCATACCGCGATTTCTTCATGCATCTATTCGGCCTGCGAATGAAACGACACATCTTTGGTAAAGAAGTAATCATCGAAGACCCGGATTACCGGAAGGACGCAGAAGCTTTGGCACAAATCTCAAATGACATTACTATATATAATAAGGTACATAGACTGAGAAGACTGCCAAACTTCATCAACGTATTCTTCAAGTACCAGCCAGACCATGAGATAGAACGTATCAGTAACGAACTGGAGAAAATCATTGAAGACCTCAGCAACACGAAGGACAAATATCTTCTCCATTCCATCAACCAATACCCTATCCTGTCTACAAAGGCACATACCCGACCATTCGAAAAGAAATGGCTCAACATCACTGCAGCCATTCTCTTCCCAATCGGAACGGGACTGTATCTGAGAATGTGGCGTTTCAGAATGCGACTGTATCGCGACCTGAAGCTCATTCTTCAGACCAACGACAACATCATTAGAAGAATAAAAGAAATGTAACTATAAAAAAGTATCACAAACATGGGAGAATATAAGTTAAACAGCATCGAAGATGCAATCAAGGATTTCAAGGAAGGTAAATTTGTCATTGTTGTAGATGACGAAGATCGCGAAAACGAAGGCGACCTCATCATCGCTGCAGAAAAGATAGACGCAGAAAAGGTAAACTTCATGCTCAAAAATGCAAGAGGCGTACTTTGCGCACCTATCACCCTCAGTAGATGCGACGAACTCGACCTGCCTCATCAGGTATCAGACAACACTTCCATGCTCGGTACTCCATTCACCGTAACCGTAGACAAGCTGGAGGGATGTACTACAGGAGTTTCTGCTCACGACCGCGCAGAGACCATCAAGGCGCTCGCTGATCCGGCATCAACCCCACAGACATTCGGTCGTCCTGGTCACATCAACCCACTCTATGCACAAGACAACGGTGTGTTGAGAAGAAGCGGACATACAGAAGCAGCCATTGACCTCTGCAGAATGGCAGGTCTCTACCCAGCAGGTGCACTCATGGAAATCATGAACGAAGATGGAACTATGGCACGACTTCCACAGTTGATGGAGATGGCAAAAGAATGGCACCTCAAGGTGATTTCCATTAAAGATATGATAGAATACCGCCTCAAGAAGGAATCACTCATCGAAGTAGGTGAAGAGGTGGATATGCCAACAGAATACGGACACTTCCGCCTCATTCCTTTCCGTCAGGCTAGCAATGGACTCGAACACATGGCTCTTATCAAAGGCGAATGGAAGGAAGATGAACCTATCCTGGTTCGCGTTCATTCATCATGCGCTACCGGCGACATTCTGGGAAGCAAGCGATGCGATTGCGGACAGCAGCTGCACAAAGCTATGCAAGCCATCGAAAAAGCAGGCAAGGGTGTTGTTATCTATATGCAGCAGGAAGGACGAGGCATAGGGCTCATGAACAAGATTGCCGCATATAAATTACAAGAAGAAGGATACGACACCGTAGACGCCAATACTCACCTTGGCTTCAAGCCAGACGAGCGCGACTACGGCTGTGGCGCTCAGATGCTCCGCCACCTCGGCGTACACAAGATGAGATTGCTTACCAACAATCCCGTGAAACGTGTTGGACTGGAAGCATACGGCTTGGAAATTGTAGAAAACGTAGCTATCGAAGTAACACCAAACGAGTACAACGAACGTTATCTCAAGACCAAGAGAGACCGCATGGGGCACACTCTGCATCTCGGATAATGAAAATTATGTTATTATTTCGGTACAATACATAAAATAATGCTCAATTTTCTTCCGAAAAAGAAATAATTTGCTTAATTTTGCACACGATAAACAAATAGTAAAAAAGAATTATGGCACAATTATCTGATCGTTTAAACAGATTGGCACCATCAGCAACGCTGGCGATGTCACAGAAGAGTAGTGAAATGA
>ENA-OPCK01001260-OPCK01001260.1-human-gut-metagenome-genome-assembly--contig:-NODE-1260-length-9832-cov-2.426307_pt1 | contig 9832 bp, 10 predicted proteins | sample MGYA00241249_ERZ501478 | MGnify/ENA primary metagenome ERZ501478 (study PRJEB25962, sample SAMEA2042629) | human gut metagenome | biome: human gut; feature: human-associated habitat; material: faeces...
CGTGAGGACCCCGCCATCCTTTGTGGTGATCTCAATGGCGTCATTGATCTCAGGCAGCCCGCCCTGGGGAAATTTGATATCCAGAACGGCACTGATGACCTGAGTAATTTTACCAATGTTTTTCTCTGCCATCTCACTTCTCCTTGTCTCTATCATAACTATTCAGCCACTCAGGCCAGCGGTAAAAATCCATTCCAGCACATTATGCTGACTGATTTCTGTCTCCTGTATGCTGTCTTTTACCTCCAGCACCGCAAGTACGCAAGTCCGCCAAATAATTACTCATATTTCTTTTTAACCATCGATGGCATTCGCGCCCGCGATGATCTCTGTCAACTCCTGAGTGATGGATCCCTGACGCGCACGGTTGTACTGCAGCGACAGTTTTCCGATCATCTCTTCCGCGTTGTTCGTCGCCGAATCCATTGCAGTCATTCGCGCACCGTTTTCACTGGCAACGGCCTCTAAGAATGCCCCGTAGATCAGGCTGCTCACATACTTCGGAATAATTGCATCCAGAACTTCGTCCTCGTCCGGCTCATAGTTCATAATGAGAAGATCCGGCTTTTCTTCTTTTACTTCGCCCTTTGGCCCTGCTGCCGCAAGATCCACCGGAAGAAGCTTTAAGAACGTTGGGATCTGGCTTACGGTATTTTTGAACGCCGTGTACGCCAGATAGATCTCTCCGATCTCTCCGGCTGCAAATGATGTCAACAGCTTCTGTGACAGAAGCATTGCTTCCGCATAAGCCGGTTCCTCAATGACCTCCGGATAGGATTCCTTCACGGTATATCCTTTTCTCTCCAGGATCTCCCGGCCCTTATTACCGATGGCATAGACTACCACGTCTTCTGTCTTCCAGTCCTCCTGTCCGGTGATCAGTTTGGCTACGTTGGAATTGTAACCGCCTGCCAGACCTCTATTGGAGGTAATGACAATGACCGCCTTTTTCGGACAAGCCCCCGGGACAAGATACTTGTGTTCCAGATGACCTACCCTGGACAGGATATTATTTACGGTATCATACATACAGTCAAAATACGTCTGAGAACGTTCTGCACCTGCTCTGGCTCTTTGAAGCTTTACCGTAGATACCAGCTTCATCGCCTTGGTGATCTGCTGTGTGCCCTGAATGCTGGTCTTACGGCGCTTGATATCACGCATTGATGCCATAGTTACCTCTCATTCTGCCGTATATCACGGCTGACACACTTATTTCAGAAACTCTGCCTTGAAATCATTCAGTGCCTTCACAAGCTTTTCTTCCGTAGCATCGGAGATCACCTTTTCCTCAGCGATGGCTGCAGGAATCTCGGGATGCTTAGTATCCAGATAATCGAAGAATTCCTTCTCAAATCTGGTGATGTCCTCTACCGGTACATCCAGCAGGAATCTCTTAGTCACCGCATAGATGATGATAACCTGATACTGTACCGGCATAGGCTGGTACTGAGGCTGCTTCAGCACTTCCTTGATACGTTCGCCCTGCGCCAGCTTCTCCTTGGTGTCTGCATCCAGTTCAGATCCGAACTGTGCGAAGGAAGCCAGCTCTCTGTACTGAGCAAGCTCGGTACGGATCGGCGCCGCGATCTTCTTCATTGCCTTGATCTGTGCCGCACCACCTACACGGGATACTGACAGACCTGCATTTACCGCAGGACGGAAACCGGAATTGAACATTTCTGTCTCCAGATAGATCTGTCCGTCGGTAATGGAAATTACGTTGGTAGGAATGTATGCGGATACATCACCTGCCTGGGTCTCGATGATGGGAAGTGCCGTCAGGGAACCTCCACCGTATTCGTCACTCATACGGACCGCACGCTCTAACAGTCTGGAATGCAGATAGAATACGTCACCGGGATATGCCTCACGTCCGGGTGGACGACGAAGGAGCAGGGAGAGTGTACGGTATGCGGTAGCATGTTTACTTAAGTCATCATACACTACCAGTACGTCTTCTCCGTTCTCCATCCACTCCTCACCGATCGCACAGCCGGAATAAGGAGCGATGTACTGTAAGGGAGCCAGGTCACTTGCCGTGGATACCACAACGGTGGTATATGCCATGGCACCGAACTCCTCCAGTGTCTTTACGATATTTGCCACGGTAGATGCTTTCTGACCGATGGCTACATAGATACATTTTACGTTCTGACCCTTCTGGTTGATGATCGTATCGATCGCAATAGCGGTCTTACCGGTCTGACGGTCACCGATGATCAGCTCACGCTGACCTCTTCCGATGGGAACCATGGAGTCGATTGCCTTGATACCTGTCTGGAGCGGCGTGTCTACGCTCTTACGAGTGATAACACCACTTGCCACACGCTCAATCTTGCGGAATTTATCGGTCTGTATGGGGCCCTTGCCGTCGATGGGCTGTCCTAAGGAGTTCACTACTCGTCCAAGCAATGCATCACCTACGGGCACCTCTACCACACGTCCGGTGGTCTTGACGATATCGCCCTCTTCGATATTGCTGGCACTGCCAAGCAATACGACACCGACATTATCTTCTTCCAGATTCAGCACCATGCCATACACATCGCCGGGGAACTGTAACAATTCACCCTGCATGGCATTTTCCAGTCCATGTACACGAGCGATACCATCCGCTACCTGGATGACGGTTCCGACATCGGAGACATCCAGCTGGGAAGAATATCTTTCGATCTGTTCCTTAATGACGGAACTTATTTCTTCTGGTCTTAAATTCATGGATCTGTCGCACCTTTCTTTCAGCCGGTCATCCCAGCTGAATATTTAATAATTGTTTCTTCATATCTTCGAGTTTGGTCCGGATACTGCTGTCCACTACCCGGTCACCTACCCGGATCACCATTCCGCCGATCAGTGTCGGATCCACATGGTAATACACATCAAAGGACTGATAAGAAGTCGTTCGAAGCAGCTTTTCTCTCACTGCCTGTTTCTGTTCCTTCGTCAGCTCCACTGCAGTACTTACATATGCGGTTCCCATTCCTTCCGATTCTCTGACCAGTTCGGTAAAATAAGCAAAAATTGCCTTTAATGAACCGTAGCGTTCCTTGGTCACCACGATCTTCAAAAATTCTGCCAGATCGTCGCTTATCCTGCCCCGGAAAACCTTCTCCACCATGGAGAGTTTCTCCTGCTTGGGAATCCCGGGATGCTTCATCAGCTTATCAAAATCGGGATTGTCTTCCAGGATCTTCTGAAGTTCTGCGGTCTCATTCATCAGACGGATCGCATTCCCATGGTCGACCGCCACTTCGAAAAGGGCTTCTCCATAGACTTTGGAAACTAATTTTGCCATGTGTCCTCACCCATTTCCTTCAGCGTCTCTTCGATCAGACTGTTCTGTCTGGCGGTGTCTATGGACGCACCCACAAGCTTACCTGCCATGACAGATGCCACGGATACGATCTCCTGTTTGATCTCGTCGGACATTTTCTGTTTTTCCAGTCTGGCTTCTTCCTGTGCTCTCGCCAGGATTCTGCCTGCTTCTTCCTTCGCCTGTGCGACGATGCGCTCCTCGTTCTGGAGTGCCCGTCTTCTGGCATCACTTAAGATGTCCTCTGCCTCTTTGTCGATGTCTTTCAGCTTCGCCTCATACTGTTCCTTCAGTTCTGCGGCTTTTTCCTGACTGGTCTTCGCTTCTTCCAGTTCTCCTCTGATCTTCTCTTTACGATCATTTAAGAACTTTCTCGCCGGATTGAACAGGAAATAGCTGAGCGCCAGGAACAATACGAAGATGGCAATGATCATCAGGCAGGAATCTGCCAGCAGCTGCCAGTCCAGGTCAAACAGTCTTGACATGGTCTCGCCTTCTGTTAATAGTATCATTTTCATCCGCATTCCTTTCGTTTAATCAGGGAAGTAAGGGCTTTACGAACAACAGCAGCATAGCGATCAGCAGACCGTACAGACCGGTGGTCTCGGCAACTGCCTGTCCTAATAACATGGTGGAAGTGATCTCGGACTTAGCACCGGGATTACGTCCTACTGCTGCGGCAGCATGTCCTGCTGCGATACCCTGTCCTACACCGGGTCCGATACCGGCGATAACTGCCAGACCTGCACCGATTGCGGAACAACCTAAGATAAAGTTTTCATTAAAATCCATAGTAAATCCTCCTATTATTGAGATTCTTTCAGAATCTTTCTAGCATTTTAAGCTTACGCGTCTCCTCTTGCATTTGCGATATAAGTCATCGTCAGCATACAGAATACGTATGTCTGGATGGCTCCGGAGAACAGGTCAAAATACACATGCAACGCTGCGGGCCACGCCGTAGCGATCACACCTAACAATCCGTAGATCAATGCCATCATTACCGTTCCGGACAATACGTTTGCGAACAGACGTAAAGACAACGAAATCGGTACAGCGATCTCACTGATCAGGTTGATGGGCAGCCAGATCGGCAGCCAGGGCGGCAGCGGGGAACACATGCCTTCCCAGATCTCCTTCGGCTTCTGGTACTTGAACTGGTTATAATGAATCAATAGAAAAGTCAGTACGCCGAGGGGCAGTGTCACACCATAATCCGCTGTGGGGGGACGAAGTCCCAGCAGACCGGAAATATTACTCACCAGAATGAAGATGAAGATCGTTCCAATGTAGTTATAGAACTTCGGTGCCGCCTTGCCCATGGGAGTATCCACCATGGCGTCCAGCTTCTCCACGATCAGCTCCACCACATTCTGAAAGCCTTCCGGCACTTCTCTGGCTTTGGCCATACAGCGGTTGGCGACAATAGCAAAACCAATGATGATCAACATGACGATCAACACACACACATGTGTGGTCGTTATCCATACCTCATGACCGAAAAAGGAATACTTAAACACGCCATGTATCATAAAATCGATATTATCGGCACCGGATAACAAAATTCCATGTTCCATCGTTTCACCTCCTTATTATTTATTCTGTTGTTCTGTCACTTCTCCGTTCTTTTCGGCTCCTTCCGGGTTCTCCGGGGCATTTTCGCCTCCGGCAGTCTCCTCCGGCATCGCCTGGGGAATCGGATCCGTTTCATGAAACATTTTATTACATAATTTATGGGTAAGCGGCTGTAGAAACGCCGTTACTTTCATACATATCACATAGGAGAAAAAGAAGATCAGAGGATTCATCACCTCTGTCTTCATAAGCACCAGCAATATAAAAATCAGTATCACATAACGCAGGATATATCCGCGGAAGATCATCTTCTGTGCAGTCTTCTCCGGCTGATCCAGCGCCCGGTCCAGGGAACGGTACATATGATATGTTGCTGCAAGCGCAAGCAAGACACCGAGCCACAGGCTCCCTGCATACATCATTTTATCCTTCGCGATAAAGGCTCCGATGATCTGTGCCAGCACTCCCAGAAACAGGATTCCTAAGTCCATCTCCAAAACGGTTCTATTTATCTTTTTTAGTGTGTTTCTCATCGCTGTCATCATAAATTGTCCTGGCCATACGGTATACATTCTGCCCTCCGGCCACTGCTCCCATACAGAAAAGCAGGATCATCCAGAAGTTCGTTCCGAAATGTTTGTCCATCCAGACACCCACCGCCGACATCAGGCAGATCGGCACCAGCATGTTGATACCGAATTGCATGATCAGCGCAATCGAACGGAATACGGTTCTGTCATAGGGTTTCTTTTTTCTTGACACTGCTTTCTCTCCGTGTTGATTTCTGCTCTAAGCATATATTTTTGTTCATTTTTAAGTATATTTTGTCCCCACAAGACAAACCTATAGTCATTATAACGAAATCTGAACACTCTGTCCAGTAAAATCCCCTTGCTGAAATCGTAAAAAAAATATAAATTCCACCTAAAAAAAGATTGACTCGGATACTTTCTCGGAAGTACTATTTGAGTAACTATTTTACAGAAATTATGAATGATCACAGAAAGAGGGATTGCCGAAATGCAGACCACTGCCAATGATGAAATTAAGATCCGGACCGCCACACCGGAAGATGCCGAAGCCCTGGCTGCCATTTACGCTCCCTATGTGGAGAACACCTCGATCACTTTTGAATACACGGTTCCTTCCGTGAAGGAATTCGCCGAACGCATCCGGCATACCCTCGCCCGTTACCCTTATCTGGTGGCCGAGAAAAGCGGTATTCCCATAGGTTATGCTTACGCTTCCGCCTTCAAAGGACGTGCTGCTTACAACTGGTCTGTGGAAACCTCCATTTATATCAGTCAGGATGTTCGAAGCAGTGGTGTTGGCAGCCTTCTTTATCAGAAGCTGGAGGAATATCTGACAGCACAACATATCTGCAATGTATGTGCCTGCATTACTTATCCGAATCCGCCCAGTATTGCTTTTCATGAGAAGCACGGTTACAAGACCGTGGCTCATTTTCATGCTTCCGGCTTCAAGCAGGGGGAATGGCATGACATGATCTGGATGGAGAAGACATTATGTCCTCACACCGTGCCGCCACTGTCTTTTATTCCTTTCCCGGAACTTTGAACGCTATCAAATTGATACAAAGGAGAAATGCTATGAACAACGAACTTCAGATCTACCGGAAACGCCTGATCCCGGAAGAATGTATTTTGTTAAAAGATGATATTATCGTAGAACAGAACGATGATTATATTTTGACAAAATGGAAAACGCTGAATCCCAAGACTACTTTTTCCCATGGCTGTTCCTGCTATTATCTGAAGGAAGGGTTCAAGATCAGCAAGTTCTACCGTCATGACGGGTCTCTGTTGTACTGGTACTGCGATATTGTAGAATACACCCGCCGTCCGGAGGACAATGCCCTGATCGTTACCGATCTGCTGGCTGACATTATCCTCTATCCCGACGGAAGAATGCATGTCGTTGACCTGGACGAGCTGGCAGAGGCACTGGAAAAAGGTCTGATCACGCAGGCACAGATGACTGCCTGCCTGCGCCAGTTAAATAACCTGATCACGATCATCTATCGTGACAAATTCGACAGACTGCAGAGTCCTTTGGAAAAAAGCGGACTGTAATTACTGAACTATTCAGAGTAACGCATTCGCAAAACCGCACTTGCAGTGCTTACTTTTTGCTCATGTGTTTACTTTACTCTGAATAATTCAGCAAATCTCCGATGCAATGTCCCAGCAGCGTCAGCAGGGTGATGTCTTCATCCGACCACTTACGGTTACGATTGAACACTTCAAAATTGATTATTGCATAGGGAATCCCTTCTTTTCTGGACAGACATTGAAGGGCAGCCCCAATCTCCTGCTCCTGTGTCACAGCATAGGCTGCCGGGTTTTGGGAGCGAAGTTTTATCATGTTGGATTCTACAAAAATATCATCATCGCCAAACAGCGAAAGATACCCTTCATCTTCAAACCCGAGACGACCGTCCGGAGCTTCTGCCATATAGTTGCCGTTTCTGCAGACAAGTCTGTTTCCTCTGTCTGAGAAAACGGTAATACCATCCAGATCAAACAGACTGCGGATCTGTTGCAGGCGCTCTTCACTTTTCACAATAGCGTTCACGCCCGATACACATAATTCCGTGATCATCTCTGTGATAGCTTCCCGTTTTTTCTCCTTGGATACTGCATAGGCCATAGCCATGTTCTGCATATCGTCGGTCTCCAGCTTTCCATGCAGACGCTCTTCATATATAATGTGTCGGTTCTTGCCTTTTTCCTTGGCAAGATACAGAGCTTTATCCGCCTTGCGCATCAGATACTCATACTCCGTTCCATCCACCGGATATTCCGACACACCGATAGAAGCCGTCACATGGATCTTCGGATCGAATGCCAGCCTGAGTTCCTTCGCAATGGTCTTAAGCAGGGTCTTCAACTGTTCCCTGGTCTCAACCTTCTCTAACAGAATCACATACTCGTCTCCACCGAATCTGCCGATGACACCTCTCTGCCCTACCAGCTCCTGCATGATCTCTGCCACTCCACGGATCACCTGATCTCCGAAGATATGTCCATAGGTGTCGTTAATATGTTTGAACTCGTCAACATCAATGATCACCAGCCAGCGGATCCGACCGTCCTTCCGATTCAGCTGTTCGATGGTATATTCCGTCCATGCCCGCTTATTCAGCAGACCTGTTCCGGCATCCCTGGCTGCCGGAGTCAGATAGTAGGCTTCCTGCTCACGGTTTTTGTCAGAATCTATGATACCGGCCAGCATGTTCCGGTTTTTCGGAATCCGGGAGGCTCTCACCGTCCACATTCTCTCGTCTTCTTCCTGACCGTTAAATTTCATTTCAAAGGAATCTTCACCATTACGCAAATGGGCACAAAACGCCTGCAGATGTTCTTCCATTTCGGAAATGTTACTGTCTGTATGTGCTTTCTCCTCCATCCGGATCAGATCCTTCAACGGACCCTCAAACTGATTCATTGACCGTTCATTGACATATTTATACACTGTGATATGATCACTGTCGATCAGATACTCAAAGTAATAAACATCTTCCAATGTCATAAAATGACGATACTTTAAAATGCTCTGTTCCAGCTGTACCGTTCTATTCTCCAGATCATGCAGATCCGATAGTGTGATCTGATACAACGGAATTCCGTCCTCTGTCTGTTCACTCTGTTCCATACGCAGATACACATTCCGGGTACTATCTTTGAGATTGCTGAGAACTGTCATTAATTCCAGTGGAGCGAACAATTCCGCCGCAACAGCCTCTTTCAACAATTCACCATCCTCCGGCAGCACCAGTTCACTCACCGGGCGAAAGGAATTTTCCTCGATAAATTCATAGTAATATTCCGATGCCTTGGCTACTGTCAGATCCTTCCTCACATAGATCTTCCAATTCATAATTCTGTTGGAATACCCTTCTCGTTCTACGATGTTGATTTTCATAGATTATCACTTTCACCTTAGTAAAATATATGGCCACCGATACTGATGCCGGTCAGTCCTTCCACCGGGGTACGGAAATACACGCAATTGCCTACATTCGTCACTCCGGACATTGCCTCATCCGCCGCCTGATAGCAACGGCTCGTGGCCTTATTCGCAGCCAGAGCCAGTTCCAACCGTCCACTGGCTACCGGTGAGAACTGTTTGTTCTGATAGATCACACCCACCACCGTGTTGGGATAGACCGAACTTCTGACACGGTTGATCACAACGCTGGCTACCGCCAGTTGACCGTCATAGGGTTCGCCTCCCGCTTCACAGTAGATCAGATTGGCTAACAGATATCTGTCTCCCTCTTCGAAAGAGATATCGGAAATATCCCGCCAGGTGGCATTTGCCGCTTTCTGGGACATAGCGATCTCTTCGGCAAGCTTTTTTCTGAGGGTTTCCAGATTATCCTCTTTTTTCTTGATCTCCGCTTCGTATGCCAGGGCTCTCTGTTCCGCTTCGGAGATGTCTCCGGCATATTTGGCAATATTGTTGGATGTCTGACTGATCAGACCGGATACCTTGCTTTTTTCAGCTTCCGCTTCTAATTTCAGATCATCCAGCTCTGCCTTCTCTGTCTGAAGCCTTGCCTCTTCCTCTTCGATCAGCTGGCGGTTTTCCTCGAATTCTTTGAGTTTTTTCTGGTCATAGGCAGCGATCCGTTCAAAAAAATCCGCAGCATTCAACAGTTTATCGAAGCTTTGGGCACTCAGGATCGCATTGATATAGCTGGTCTCGTTCCGTTCATACATATCCCGGACCCGGATCACCATGCACTCATACTGCCACTCTTCGGTAGCCTTTGCTTTCTCCAGGCTGTCCTGGGTATCTGCGATCTCCTGCTCCTTATCCGCGATCTGCTGTTCCAGATCCGCCAGATTATTGCTGACCTCCGTCAATTGACCGTTCAGATTATTCAGTTGTCCCTTGAGGGAATTCTGCTCTCCC
>ENA-OPCK01001262-OPCK01001262.1-human-gut-metagenome-genome-assembly--contig:-NODE-1262-length-9810-cov-3.457406_pt1 | contig 9810 bp, 5 predicted proteins | sample MGYA00241249_ERZ501478 | MGnify/ENA primary metagenome ERZ501478 (study PRJEB25962, sample SAMEA2042629) | human gut metagenome | biome: human gut; feature: human-associated habitat; material: faeces...
TCTCAGGAATCTTGGCCTGCACATACTCCTTGAAAGGCATATCGCCATAAGTATCAGTGTTGGCAAGCGCCAAGAAAGCATAGTAGATACGTGTGGCATAGAACAAGTTCTTATACTTCTTGGTGTTTTCGTTGAACTTATAGGCACGCAACAAGGTACGATACTCGCTGCTGCGGTCGTTGTAGAAATGAGCCCAACGTCTACCGCTCCATCCATCCTGATAATAATAGTCAGGAGATTGACCTGCATGCTTAGGCTGGTTGTTAGCCACGAAGCCCGCATAGATATCATGACTCAGGTTGGTAGTGATCTGATAGTCGTTGAAGAAACCTTCATAGAGGAAGTTGCGGAAAACGGTGTTGGCAGAGCTCAACTCGCTCTTCAACGCCAAGGTATCAGCCTTGCTCACCTTGTAGTCGATGTTGATGTCTGCATACTTGGTCTTGTCATCCTCACCAGGCTGCTCTTCACCGCCGCCAGTGGTGTTATCAGGCAATTCGTATGGATTCTTGCTCATATCGTCCATGTCGTAGCAAGAAGCCAAACTTGCTAATGCCATTGACATAAGCATAGCCTTGAATATAATTGTCTTTTTCATTGTGTCAATCTGTTTGATGTAAATGTAATAGGATTTAGAAAGCTACATTGACTGAGAAGCCGAATGTACGAGTATAAGGCACGGCAGCGAAGTCGAGGGCCTGAGAGAACATAGAGGTGTCGTAACCTCCGTCAGGGTTGCCTGGTGTATGCTTGAGCAAGAAGCACAAGTTGCGAGCTACGAATGACAACTTCACATTGGTGAGAGGAGTCTTTCTCAACAAGCTCTTTGGCAAGCTGTAACCCAAAGCGAGTTCCTTCAACTTGATGTAAGATGCACTGTGTACGAACATCTCAGCAAAACCCTTCTGTGCCTTATACAAACCGATGTGAGAGTAGTAAGCCTGTGCACTAACCTCCTTGGTATTAGGCTGACCATCAGCTGTTACACCAGGTGCTACCATATAGTAGTCTTTAACACCATTGAGTTCTTTGTACTCACCACGATAAGCAGTGCGCTCTGAAGTACCTACTGATGTAGCCATACCTTCTGACACGCTGACTACTTCGCCACCAAATCGCATATCAAACATAGCTGTCAGGCTAACGCCCTTATAGTTAAGGCTTGGAGTAACTGACATGAGAAGCTTAGGCTCGATGTTGCCGATAGGATGATCGAGGATATACTGCTCCAAGTTACCACCTGCATCGGCACTGGTAACAGGCATAGGAAGACCGTCCTCACCGATAATCATCTGGCCGTTGGCATCGCGCTTGAGAAGGTTGTTGGCATAGATGTCGCCCAACTTGCCACCTGCACGTGCACCTACCTTGACAGGCATGTTGCTATCGCCATTGAAGTAGATATGATCTACACCATTAGCCAACTCGTCTACACGAGAGATGTTCTTAGAGAAGTTCATGGTCAAGTCGAAGTTGAAATCCTTGGTCTTGACAGGTGTACCATAAAGCATCAGCTCGACACCCTTGTTGGTAATCTTACCTGCATTCACCCACTGCTGTGACCATGGTGCAGAAGCATCAACGAGCATAGCCTGGTTCTTGGTCTTCGTATAATAATAGGTGAAGTCAAAGCCCAAACGGTTCTCAAGGAACTTCATTTCAAGACCCCACTCGAATGAAGACTTGATCTCTGGCTTCAGGTTGTTGTTCATCTTAACAGTCTGAGGAATAGGTACACGAATACCATTCTCGAAAGTATAGCGACGTGTGTTATAGAGGTTGTATGGGTTAGGGTCCTTACCCACCTGTGCGAAAGACAGACGAGTCTTAGCAAATGTCACCCATGCAGGCAGCGGATGCTCGATAGAGCGCATGAAGTCGCTGAAGATGTAGCTCAAGCTGGCACTTGGGTAGAAGAACGAGCGATTGTCCTTTGGCAAAGTAGACGACCAGTCGTTACGTGCTGTGAGGTCTAAAGAAAGATACTCACGGAAAGCCAACTGCAGAGAACCGAAAACAGAGTACATAGAGCGCTCATGTCCATTCTCGCTGGCACTTGTCAACTGATAACCTGTATTGAAGATCCAGTTGTCCTTCTCGAGCATGTTCTTGGTAGATGCACCCAGCACCTCATATTTCTGATACATGATGTTGGCACCGAGGTTGTAACCCAAGCGCAAGTCCTTAGTAATCTGGTTATCACCCAAGAAGAGGAAAGAGATGTTGTGCTCGAAGTTGTTTTCCTCCGAACGGCTCATATTGTCATCGGTAACAATCTCGCTCCAGTGCTTACCAGGTGTGCTGACAGCAGAGTTACCTAAACTCAGGTCAGTGGTCTGAATGCGAGTGCGATAGTAATCGAAAGCATACTTAGCGTTGAACTTCAACCAATCGGTGATGTTGACATTGGCACCATAGTAACCGAAGGCACGCCAACGCTCATCACTGTTCTGGAAACGATGACGCACATAGTATGGGTTGGCATACTGCATATCAGGACCAAACCAGTTGCGGTGCAATTGGTCGTCGGTGGTATAGGTCTGAAGATCCTGCAAGCGAACGTTGCCAGGAATCAAAAGCAACTGAGCCACCTCACCATTCAAACCTGACATAGGACGGTTCTCCGCCTTCATGCGAGAAAGAGAAATCTTGCTATCGGTAGAGAGGTACTTGTTGATAGTTCTACCTGCATTGAGGTCGACAATCAACTTATCGAGTGTCTCGTCTTTGAAAAGACCCTTATTGTCGTTGTAACCCAAAGAGAGGCGGAAGTGTCCCTTCTCGTTAGAGTTTCCGAGGGCTACGGTGTGGAACTGTGAGAAACCTGTGTTGAAATAATCCTTCAACTTATCACCATAATATCTGTAAGCGATGTTCTCACCCAAGAAAGAAGGCTCCAATCTACCATCAAGAGGAGCACCGAAAGCCAACTCGCTTGACAAGGTCTTGCTGCCATCCTCACCTTCCTTATAAACGGTAGCGCCCCTTGAGCCCTGACCATACTGCTTCTGCATAGGAATGGTCTCGGCTACTGTGCTCCAAGTGAAGTTGGCATTGTAAGTGATACCGAATCCCTGCTTGTGGCTACCCTTCTTGGTAGTAACATAGATAACACCATTACCTGCACGTGAACCATAGAGGGCTGCGGCGTTGGCACCCTTGAGCACAGAGATAGACTCGATGTCCTCAGGGTTGAGGTCGAGTGACGTTCCACCACGGTCGTAACCACCATAAGCAGAAGCATCAGAGCTCTGGTTGTCAGTGAAAGGCACACCGTCTACCACCCAGAGAGGCTGGTTGTTGTCGGTGAGTGAAGAGTTACCACGAATGGTGATCTTGGTAGAACCGCCAAGACCTGTGCTTGCGGTATTCATCTGCAAACCAGCGACCTTACCATCCAGAGCGCCTGTTACAGAAGGGTCGCCAGTGGTATTAAGAGCGTCAGACTTAACGTCCTGTACAGAGTAACCCAACATCTTCTTCTCGCGCTTGATACCGAGAGCTGTAACAACCACCTCGTTGAGCGAATGAGAGTCGGGAAGCATCTGAGCATTTACAGCATGGCCTTCCTTGGCAGCGATGTCCATGGTCTTGTAACCTAAGTAGGTGAACTGCAACACTGGAGAAGGTTCATCGGTCTCGATGATAAAGTTACCATCCATATCAGTCACCGCACGCTGAGTGGTGCCTTTCACCAAGATTGCCGCACCGATAAGTGGTTCTTTGTTCTCGTCGAGAAGTGTACCTTTGTATGTACGCTTCTGGCGAGGCTGGTGTTTCTTAGGGGAGGTTGGTGTTTCTGTCTTCTTCAGATAGATAATGCCATCCTTGATAACATAAGTGACATTCTTGTTGTGCAAAAGCTTGTCTAACACGTCTTCCACCTTACCATTCTTGACCTTAACAGCATTAACCTGCATCTTAGCCAAGTTGTCGTCATAGGTGAACTGATACTTAGACTGTTTCTGGATTTGCTTGATGACTGTTCCCAATGTGGTCTGAGGAACATTCAACGTAACCTGAGCCTTGGCAGCTGTCCAAGAACCAGCAAGCAACATCAGCGCAAAGGCCACTGCTGCGGTTTTTGTTTTTTGTAAATGATACCAATGTGTCATAATCTTTGTTTTTAGTCGTTAGGTCGTTAACTACCTGTATTGTTGTTAATAAATTTCACTTATATAACATCGAAAAACAAAAAAACACTTACTCAAAAAATAACTTTTTTTGAATAAGTGTTCTTTTTATATTCAAGTTTCGCACGTTCAGAAGTTAAAGGAGTTAAAGAAGTTATCGCTCCCTGCGGTCGCTGAGGAGTTAAGACAATAGTCTTTTTGGAGTAGTTTTAAAACTGCAAGACATACGTCTTAACTCCTTAACTCCTTAACTTCCCTACATACGAAAGTTCTCTATATATAATAAGGTGTAGTCTACTTGATGAGGTAAACCCTATTACCTTTCACCTTATAGTGTATCGGCAGTGTGTTTTGGAGCAAATCCAATACTGAGTCGATGGTTTCCTTCTCCTTGATAACACCCGAATAGGTGTTGGCCTGATCAATGGCTGGGTCTACTACTACCTGTATGTGGTAAATCTTCTCCAACAACTTGGCGATGTCGCTGACATTGGCATTGCTGAAAGCGGTTTTACGCTCATGCCACATCGCATCTTGGTAAACATCGTTCTCCGAAACAGTCAAGTTACCCAAACGAGCATCGACACAGGCTTTCTGACCAGGCTTCAGCTCGATGGTTCCCTCATCGTGGTTGCCTACCACCTTCACCTTGCCTTCAAGAAGGCTCACCGTGGCTCGCTGCTGTTGCTTGTCTATACGAAAGTTGAACACCGTACCAAGCACCTTTACGCTCATCACTTCGCTCTCGACGATGAAGGGCTGATGAGGATTCTTGGTTACTTCGAAATAACCTTCACCTTCGATTTCTACTACACGATTGTCGGAATCAAACTCTTTAGGATATTTGAGGGCAGACAACTTGTTGAGCCAAACCTTGGTTCCGTCGGGCAAGACGAGCGTGGTATCGTTGTCGGCACCTGTCATTACCAACTGCATCTGCATACCGCGCAATGTGTTGTGCTGCAAATAGAGCCAAGCCATACCGCACAATACACATACCACAGCTACTGCTGCAGCACGACGCCACAAGCTTATGACATGAGCACGATGCTCTGCCTCTTGCTCAGCTTCCTGTTCTGCCTCCTGTTCCTTGATACAACCCATCAATCTTTCTTCAGCCTGTCGTATCTGTGATTTGGGCATAAACTGCGCCTTGAGCTTATCGCTCATCTTTTCCATCCGGAAAATTTCTTCTTTATTTTGTGGAGAGTTTTTGAGCCATTCTTTTATCTGCTGGAGTTCCTCCTCAGTACATTCTCCTGCCAAGAATTTAGCTTTCAACTCTTCGTTGATCATATCCATATCTTGCATAATCTCTTTCTTAAATATTAATGATTCTATATACCTATTATGATTCTATAAATATCATAACAATAATTGTAGAGAAAACACTTACTCATTTATTAAAAAAATAACGAGAAAAATAAAAATATGGTGCCTAATCGGGAACGAAGCCTCTTCAGTGCCTTGTAGATATGGGCTTCCACCGTACGCACCGAGACATTCATCATCAGGGCTATTTCGCTATTTTTCATATCCTTCAGATAACTCAATACAAAAATCTCTCTGCACTTATCTGGGAGTTCGCTAATAGCTCGATTGATTTTCAAACTTAGTTCGGCTGTCTCCATGTCATGCTCTCCGTCACCTTCGGAAGAGAAGTAACACGCCATACGCATTTCGTTAATATCCTCAATGGCAGACGTACTGATTTTCTTGTAACGCTTCAAGTAATTCAATGCCCTCGAATATATAGTCTTGTAAAGATAGGATTCTATCTGAGGGCTATCTGTATCTAAGATATCCATGCGATTCCATAATTCAAGAAAACCCTCTTGAACTACATCATCAGCAGCATCCTCCCCAACTATACGTCTGGCATAATAGTACATGGGGGGGGTAATATTTCTTAAATATCGTTTGATACGATTCTTCTTTTTCTGTCTGCATCGTAATATCATCTTTAACCATGAAGCCTATTGAGTGTCGTAAATAAAGGTAATTTACCTCACAATAGACTCACGAACTGAACTACTTGTGCGCAAAGGTAAACAAAAAGATGATATAAAACAAATTATCAATTACATTTTTTTGCTTTTAACGGATTATTTTTCACTTTTACAAAATAATCGACTCATTTCTCTTGACTAAATGTTTCTGCCCTATGCTTTGACACATCAAAGCAAAGAGAAGATAATGCTTCTGTTTTCCTCTACTCTTTACACCTTATTATATATATATACTCAAGTAAAGTTAAGAAGTTAAAGGAGTTATCGCTCCCTATGGTCGCTGAGGAGTTAAGACATATGCAATCGTTTACGCAACAATCTTAACAGACGAAGGGCAAAAATAGAAAAGAGGACTGCATCTCTGCAGCCCTCTTTAATGATAATAGCGATTAATTTAACTAATTAAACAAACCCTTAAATAATTTTACATTTTTCACTTATTTCTTATAGCCTTAGTCCCATTGCGATTTGCCCTTTGGCCAAGAAGTGTCATCGAAGAAATCATCATTGGTCCAGAAGCTGTCGTGGGGCTTGGCAAGTCCTTCATCGATTTGACCACCAGGCTCGCTTGTTACCAAAAGCTGTTCCACCACAACGTTTTGTACCTTTATTTCTGGTTTTATGTAAGTTTTCATAAATTCTCTTTTTTAATTTTGTAATCATCTTTTCTTGTTTCTCTCTGTTGCGCATGATGTGCGCCGCTTGCATTTGGGCTTATTTCACAATAACCTTCTTTCCGTTGTGGATATAAATACCCTTCACAGGATGAGCAACCTCAATTCCTTGCAGGTTATAATATTTGTTATTGTTCATTTTCTCTGTCTCCAATTCTTTAATGCCTGTCGTTTCATTACCGTCAACCATATCATCGAAGACCAAAGCCATATTTGCATATTTAGCTGGCATGCTTTCAGGATCTTCATATTTATTGCCCAGCAACTGACCGTTATAGTCGATATATCCGTAGGTAGCACCTACGCCGTTGCCCACTTCCGCATTTGCAGGAATACTTAAATAAGCCTTATTGGCTCCAGATCTACCTTTGGCGGTTAAACGGAAGAAACCGATATAATCTTCATCAGGATCAGTCTTTCCAAGGCTCTGATGACGTTTTGTGCTATAATAATTGTGCAAGCCGAAATAACGATAGGTTATCTTACCATTCTCGTCAGCCTCAGCATTACCCAAATTGTTTTTAGCCTCTACAGTTGGAACAAGATAGTTGTTCCACTTTTCGCCTTTTGCTTTATAATACTCAGACTTTGTCCAAACTTCGCCATAATCGCCACCTGGCTTAACAGATTCGTCTGTTCTTTCCAACAACGAGAATGCTAATTGATTCCCATCTTTGTATTTCTTACCATCATTAGGAACTTCTCCTATCAGAACAACACCAACATTAGCTGGGACGTATTTCAATTGACGAAGATAAACCGTGCCTTTTGCATAAATGTTATCAGCATTTCCTCCTTCAGTGTTCTCATATTTATATTTATAGACCTCATAAATCTTAACATTGTCATTAACAGGATCCATTGGCTTATTGTTGCTATAAGTACGAATAAATTTGTCTTTGCAATAAGTGAGGTATATCTCTTTTGATTCTGTGATGGTGCATGCATGTCTAGCCACATAATCGTTTCCAGTTCCATCATCTTCGGTACGGGTGAACAAACGAATGATCCACACACCTGCAGGGCGGTTGAAAATAATATCGCCGTGTGTTCCTTCGCCATCTCTGTTTTCTTCTGTTCCTTTTTTTGTAAAGCCTAATTCGTTAGGGTCTTTCAATGAAGCCGCATGACCTGGTTTGTTTTCATCCGTATAAGGAATGCGGGCTTGTTCGCTTTCATCCGTAGAATTCTCACCCCAGTTATATTTCCATTCTCTATTAGCTATAAAACGGAACTTGTTGTTCTTACTTTCACTTTTATAGGTTGTAATAGTGCATTCCCAACAGTCCAATTTTTTATTATAGGTCATTTCCTTAGCATCCTTTGTATACCAAGAACCTACAACACCATCACCTACAATCTGGACAGAAGTAATCGGGTCTCCGTCTTCTGAGATTTGATTGTGAGCATTCAGAATCTCACCTCCAATTTCATTAATTATAAAACTATCATGTCCTTTCGATGGATTGTACTCTAAGACCATCGACTTTGTTACATTGAAAATAAAGCCTTTTGTTTGATTTGGGTAAACGTGAGTATACTTATCTCTCTCATCGCTATTTCCCTCCATTGTCGGGTCGAAGCCACCATTTCCTTGCAGATACAATTTCTTTGTTGTACTGAGCGTTCCATTAAGCTCCTTATCTGTTTTCTTTATGTTACCAACAACAAAACAATGTTGACCTTTCTCCAAATAGATGTTGCCAAAGAATCTGTTGTCACACTTACCGTCTTCCTTTACTACAGCATAAGTAGGATGAACAACCGCATCAGGATCTTCTGTGGGGTCTACCAAGAAATAAGCCATACGCTTAGTCTTGTCATAAGCAACATTCCATTTTGTAGGTTTACCGTCTGCATCAAGAGTGATGGTTATCGTGTAGATACCTATCTCATGGATACCACGAGCTGAGAAAGTCCAATAATTATCACCAGCAACCAAATTGCCACTTACAGACTTATCGGTGGCGTCGGCTTTTGGATTTGTATTGCTGATTCCATAATGCGGATTTCCTTCATTAGGACCATAGCAAGATCCATCAGAAGTATATATCTGTGCCTTTATTGTAAGAGAAGCAGGGATATCAATAGTAAGAGTTCCGTCACCTTTACTATTGGTAAAACGGAAATATTTTTTGTCGTAATTTATGTCTTTATCATCATCAAAGAAGTTGCCAACCAAATAATAGTTGCCGTCAGCAACACCTTTCTTTGCAACAACAGTCATCTTTCCATCCTCTGTTACAGTGAGAGAATAGATAAAACCTTTCGTCAACGTCAAAGCTGCTGTTTTTCCTTTTGTGAAGTCGACATTTGTGGTTCCAACTGCATCAATAGTTTGAGCAGTAGCCAAACCATAATTATCGCCATCGATAGTAAGAGTAATTGTTACATCAGTAGCTGCACTTCTCATCAAATCGAGAGTGTACTTTCCGTTAGAACCTGTCAGCGGAGAAGAAGCATTTAATTTAATTCCCTTATTAGTAATGACCTCAGAACCACCCTCAGAGTATTTAATCTGATTACTTTCATTATCCCAAGTAATGGTATAAGTCTTACCAACGGTTGCATTAATCAAAAAAGATGTATTGCTACCTTGGTATTGGTATGCCTGCTGATACTCGCTTGTCAAAGTCAAGTTATCTTTAGTAGTACTACTACTCTCAGGTCCCCATTCTGAGTTGTTGCTCTTCTTTAAAATACGGAAGTAAATTTTTTCTTCGGTTACATTCTTCAGCACACAAGTATAAATTTTACCATCGTTAGTGATAAAATCAAAGTTAGAATTATCGCCCCATTTGCCAGTTTTATAGTGACTTTGAGCGGTAATTTTGTCATACGTTGATGCAGAAGGTGTTTGTGCCATCATTTTCAGTGGTATGCTCATTAAGAAGCATAACACCATCATCATTAGTGTAAATCTTTTCTTCATATTTTTACAATAGTTCGTTAAAATTTGAGATAAAGGCTAAGCAGTTTTACGCTGCCAGCCAA
>ENA-OPCK01001264-OPCK01001264.1-human-gut-metagenome-genome-assembly--contig:-NODE-1264-length-9794-cov-2.586302_pt1 | contig 9794 bp, 7 predicted proteins | sample MGYA00241249_ERZ501478 | MGnify/ENA primary metagenome ERZ501478 (study PRJEB25962, sample SAMEA2042629) | human gut metagenome | biome: human gut; feature: human-associated habitat; material: faeces...
TGCAGCACCCCAGACCGGAAGACCCGCACCGCAAGTAGACAGACCGGTAAAACCGGCACAGAATAACGGTAATCCGCAGGATCCCGGCTGGAAGTCCAAAAACTTCATGTCAGATGATGATGAATTTGAATTTGAATTCCTGAATTGGGACGGAGACGAAGATCAATAAAATGCAAACGGCATCTTGCACAAGTGAGATGCCGTTTTTGATTAAAAAACGATAAACTTTCCCCGGTTACAGTTGACAGTACTGCGTTCACTGTTATAATAGGAATATAACAATCAGTGACATGGGAAGGGAGCGAGTTTGATGATAATAGAGATAGATTTCAACAGTGATGAAGCACTCTATATGCAATTACGCAATCAGATCATCATGGGAATTGCCACGTCACAATTTCATGAAGGAGATTCTCTGCCCAGCGTGCGCCAGCTGGCGGATACGATCGGGATCAATATGCATACAGTAAATAAGGCATATACGGTTCTGAAGCAGGAAGGTTATGTTAAGGTAGACCGGCGAAAAGGCGCGGTAATTGCACTCGATGTGGATCGCATGCGTGCGGTAGATGAATTGCGGAAGGAATTGCAGGTAATACTGGCTAAGAGCAGCTGCAAGAATATTTCCAGGCAGGAAGTTCATGAGCTGATTGATGAAATATATGAAGAGTATGGAGGACTGAATTGATGCAGTCACAGTTTACGGATAAGGCGCAAAATGCGCTGGCGCAGGCTTCCAGATGTGCAAGGAGCCTGAAGCAGGGTTACATCGGAACGGAACACATTCTGGTAGGATTATTAAAGGAAGACACCGGTGTGGCGGCCAAGGTATTGGCTGATAACGGTGTGGAGACCGGGCAGGTCATGGACATGATCCGGGATTTGATTGCGTTTGAGAACGGTGTCGCAGTGAAGGACAGAGAGGGATATTCTCCCAGAGCCGCGAGAATCCTGGAGGAAGCACACCATCAGGCCGCACGTTTCGGACAGAAGCAGACCGGAACGGAGCATTTGCTGCTGGCCCTGATCAAAGAGGGGGAAAACGTAGCGGTACGCCTGTTGAACACGCTGGGAGCCAATGTACAGAAAATTTATGTGGATACCCTGATCGCTATCGGACAGGACGGCAATCTGTACAAAGAAGACCTTGGAAAAAAGGGAGACCGTAAGGCGAAACAGTCTACGTTGGAGCAGTACAGCCGGGATCTGACGGCGCTGGCCAGGGAAGGAAAGCTGGATCCGGTAGTCGGAAGAGATGAAGAAATCCGCAGAGTGATCCAGATCCTGAGCCGACGGACGAAGAACAATCCCTGCCTGGTCGGGGAACCCGGTGTTGGCAAGACCGCCGTGGTGGAAGGACTGGCAGCCCGGATCGTGGCGGGAGATGTGCCTTTTACGGTGCAGAATAAGAGAGTACTGACACTGGATCTGTCCGGAATGGTAGCGGGAAGTAAGTACCGCGGAGAGTTCGAGGAGCGGATCAAGAAGGTACTGAAGGAAGTCACAGAGGATGGGAATATTATTTTATTCCTGGATGAATTGCATACGATCATCGGTGCCGGAGGTGCCGAGGGGGCTATTGATGCGTCCAATATCATGAAACCGTCTCTGGCCCGCGGAGAGATCCAACTGATCGGTGCGACCACGATCGCGGAGTATCGCAAGTATATTGAGAAGGATGCTGCACTGGAGCGGAGATTCCAGCCGGTTACGGTGGAAGAACCCACAGAGGAAGAGGCTGTCCGCATCCTGGAGGGTATCAAGGGGAAGTACGAAGCACATCACCATGTGACCATTACACCGGAAGCGGTGGAGGCGGCAGTGAGACTGTCCAGTCGTTATATCAATGATAGGAATCTGCCCGACAAGGCGATTGACCTGATCGATGAGGCAGCGGCCAGTGCCAGACTGCATGCAATGGATGCACCGGATAAGGCAAAGGAGATCTCGGATAAGATCCGGGAGCTGGACTGGGAGATGGAGAAGGCTATCCGCGTGGAAGCTTTTGCCCAGATGGCAGAGATCAAGAAGAAACAGGATGCTCTGGTAAAGAAGCAGGAGCGTTTGCTGAAAAAGCGTGAAAAAAGGGAAGAGGAAAATACTTTAAGCATCGGTGAAAATGAGATCGCCGAGGTGGTGGCCCAGTGGACCAAAATCCCGGTGCAGAAGCTGGCAGAGAAGGAAAGCGAGAGACTTCTGAAGCTGGAGAAGACATTGCATAAGCGTGTGATTGGTCAGGTAGAGGCAGTTACCGCCGTGGCCAAAGCCATCCGCAGAGGCCGTGTGGGACTGAAGGATCCGAACCGTCCCATCGGTTCTTTCCTGTTCTTAGGACCTACCGGCGTCGGCAAGACGGAATTATCCAAGGCGCTTGCAGAGGCTATGTTCGGCTCGGAAGATGCCATGATCCGTGTGGATATGTCGGAGTATATGGAAGGTCATTCGGTATCCAAGATGATCGGTTCCCCGCCCGGATATGTGGGATTTGAAGAAGGTGGCCAGTTGAGCGAGAAGGTCCGCAGGAATCCTTATTCTGTCGTTCTGTTTGATGAGATCGAAAAGGCTCATCCGGATGTGTTCAACGTACTTTTGCAGGTGCTGGATGACGGTCATATTACGGATTCCAAGGGCAGAAAGGTCAGCTTCAAGAATACGGTGCTGATCATGACATCCAACGCCGGAGCACAGCGGATTGTAGATCCCAAGAATCTCGGCTTCGCAACGGAGAAGAGCGAGACGAAGGATTATGAGAAAATGAAATCCAATGTCATGGAAGAGGTAAAGCGCAGCTTCAAGCCGGAATTCATCAACCGTATCGATGACATTATCGTGTTCCACCAGCTGAACAATGAGAATATGAAAGAGATCGTAAATCTGCTGGCATCCAATCTGTATAAGAGATGCGAGGACCAGCTGGGCATCCATCTGACGATCACTGCAGCACTGAAGGAGCATTTGGTGAAAAAATATGCTGACAATAAGATGGGTGCAAGACCCTTAAAGCGTGCGATCCAGTCAGTGGTAGAGGATGCTCTGGCAGAAGAGATACTGCTGAAAAAGGTGGTGCCGGGAGATAAGGTTTCTGCAGGATTTAAGAATGGTAAAGTCGTATTTACGGTTAAGAATTAAGCATTTGTAACTATTCAGTCACTCAATTCGCAAAATCGCTCTTGCAGAGCTTTCCTTTTGCTCATTGAGGTTACTTCGTCTTATAAATATCATGAAATATTCTTACGAATGCAAGCATTCGACGAATATTCAATGATATTTAAATGACTCTGAATAGTTACAAAATTTAAAAATTTTTTTGTAGAAAAACAGGGTGAGATATATTATACTGTAACTATTCAAACCCCATTCGCAAAGGACGAAAGATAAAGAAGTGTTGCGGATGCAGTTACTTTCAGGAGGACAGACAGATGGCAGTAGTGGAAGAAATACTTCGCAGTGAAGCAGACGGATCTATCAGCTTTGGTAATCATAAGTTGGCCAAGAAGGCAAAGGTAGAAGATTATGAGCATGCAGGGGATCTGCTGAAGGTTAAGACCTACAATGAGATGACAAAGCTGGAGAAGAACGGTATGTTTTTATATGAATCTGTTCCCGGAACCAGTGTGTTGGAGTTCAAAGAGTCCGATAACAGTGTAGAATTCATCGTAGAAGGTGATGAAGATTCTCAGATCACAGTAGGATTAAAGGACGACACCGAGTACGAAGTATTTATTGACGGTAAGAACGTAGGAACCATGAAGACCGGACTTGGCGGCAAGCTGAGCCTGAGTGTAGAACTGGAAGCAGCAGGGGAAGTACCTGTGAAGATCGTAGAGGCGTAAAGGCGCACTGCAAAGGAGTCCAGACACGGAGGATATTGTAGTACTTCGTGTCTGGGCTCTTTTTTATAACGATTGAGGAGAGAGCATGGCAAAAGGTAAGACAGCCACCGTTTTTTTCTGTCAGAACTGCGGCTATGAATCCACGAAATGGCTGGGACAATGCCCCGGCTGCAGAGAGTGGAACACTTTCGTGGAAGAGACGATAGATAAAACGGTATTGAAAAACACCGGCACCGGGAGCAGAAGAGAGCGCAGAGAGGCTTCCGAACCCTGTGTATTATCTGAAATCGCGATCCGTGAGGAGAACAAGACACTCACCGGGATCAAAGAACTGGACCGGGTGCTCGGTGGCGGAATCGTACAGGGTTCCCTGACTCTGGTAGGAGGCGATCCGGGGATCGGTAAATCTACCCTGCTGCTTCAGGTGTGTCACAATCTGTCAGAGGCCGGACATAAGGTATTGTATATCTCCGGAGAGGAATCCAAGGTACAGATCAAGATGCGGGCGGACAGGCTCGGCACATTTTCGGAACATATGCTCCTGCTGTGTGAGACGAATCTGGACATCATCGGCGAAGTGATCCGCAGGAGCAAGCCGGAGGTCGTGATCATAGATTCCATTCAGACCATGTATAATGAAAATGTATCTGCAGCACCGGGAAGCGTATCACAGGTGCGGGAATCCACAGGCATCCTGTTGCAACTGGCAAAAGGATTGGGGATTTCTATTTTTATTGTGGGACATGTAACAAAAGAAGGAACCGTAGCGGGACCCAGAGTGTTGGAACATATGGTGGACACGGTACTTTATTTTGAAGGGGACAGACATGCTTCCTACCGTATCCTGCGTGGGGTGAAGAACCGTTTCGGGTCCACGAACGAGATCGGTGTTTTCGAGATGCGAGAGACGGGACTCGCGGAGGTGAAGAACCCTTCGGAATATATGTTGAACGGACGACCGGAGAATGCCAGTGGCTCTGTGGTGGCATGTACTATGGAGGGCACCAGGCCGCTTCTGATCGAACTGCAGGCGCTGGTGTGCCACAGCAATTTCGGAATTCCCAGAAGACAGACCACCGGTACGGATTTCAACCGTGTAAATCTCCTGATGGCAGTGCTGGAGAAACGTTCCGGAGTGCAATTATCTTCCTGTGATGCCTACGTGAATATCACCGGAGGTATCAAGATCCAGGAACCGGCGATCGATCTGGGAATCGTGCTGGCGATTCTGTCCAGCTTCCGGAATAAGGCACTGAATCCGAAACTGGTCGCTTTCGGTGAAGTGGGATTAAGCGGCGAGGTCCGGGCAGTCAGCATGGCAAAACAACGCGTGGCAGAGGCAGAGAAGCTGGGCTTCGAAGAATGTGTGGTGCCGCTTGTCTCGTTGGAAGAGTGTAAAAAAGGAAGTAAGATCCGGGTCATTGGCGTCAGTTCTGTACAGGATGCTGTGGATAAAGTGTTTGGCTGACGGTCTCGAACTGTGGAAATGTATCTGGAAATGAGACGATGAACAGTTAAGTGATATGAGGAGGTTGAAAACATGCCTGTCAAAATAGGAATCGATATCGGTAGCAGTACGACAAAAATCGTAGCTTTTGAAGGAGAACATATGCTTCCGCCCATGGCGGTCAAGGCAGATAGCCAGGTGGCATCTCTCTATGGTGCATTCGGAAGATATCTGTATGAGAATAATCTGGAACTGGCTGATGTGGAAGGAGTCTATATCACCGGTGTGGGAAGCAAATATGTGGAGAAAGCGGTATATGATCGTCCTACCTATAAAGTGGATGAATTCGTCGCTACAGGTACCGGAGGATATTATCTTACGGATAAAAAGGAAGTCATTGTCATCAGTATGGGTACCGGAAGCTTCTTCGTCAAAGTGACGGAGAAGGAGATGAAGCACCTGGGTGGTGTCGGCTTAGGAGGCGGAACGATCTGTGGACTGTCCTCGATCATGCTGAATACCGGCGACATTCATGAAATTGTGCCGTTGTCCCGTAAGGGTGATGTGGCGAAGATAGACCTGCGGATCGCAGATCTGGCCAAAGAAAAGTTGCCGGGCCTGAATCTGGATGTGACGGCTTCTAATTTTGGTAAGGCAGATGCCCAGTCCAAACCGGAGGATATCGCGGCAGGTATTGTACATATGGTGATCGAGAATATCTGCCAGGCAGGAATCCTGGCATCTATGAGCACCGGCATCAAAGAGTATATCCTGATCGGCGGACTGACTAAATTCTTCGAGTGCCGCCAGATCATCGAGGATTTCAAGAGCCTGTGGGATGTGAAGATCAGCATTCCGGAGTACTCTGATTACGCGACCGCCATCGGATCTGTGATCGCACCGGATTCGGAGAAAGAGGAGATATAACAATATAGCTGTAAAGACAACACCCCGGCATGGCGCAGATCTATGAATCGCGTCGTGCCGGGGTGAAATTGTATCTAAAACAGAAATAAAAAAAGCCGATAAAATCGACTTTTCTTAGCAGGGGAAGAGGGGATCGAACCCCCGTTAACGGTTTTGGAGACCGCCGCACTACCGCTGTACTATTCCCCTATGAAATTGTATCAGCTGAACCACTGACGAAAGCTATTATAGCATAGATACTTATCACTTAGCAAGTGAAAATTTTAAATTTTTGCAAAAACTTTTGCAATTTTAAAGCAAAGCTTAAAAACTATCTTATAACACAATTAAAGCAGCCACAGGCGGGAAACCTGCAGCCACTTTAATTGTGTAAAAGGGGAATTCTTCCGGAAATCTACTTATATAAGCGGTTCGGCTCTCACCGAACAAGTTTAGTATAGTACACATTATGTCTTTTGTCTAGCATTTTTTTGCAAAAAAAGGCAAAAAAATTACAAAAAAAGACTCTTTGTCGACAAAATCAGACGCTGCTCAATAGTCATCCGAGTTTCCCGTTTTGTAAACGAGATTCCACTTTGAAAACAGAAATGTATATAATCAGATACATGAAGTGAATATCTTGCTTACTATCATGAAAGTAGTGTAATATAAGGAATAAATGAGTTAAGAGAGTACAGCAGATGAGAGCTGTGCAGAAATGAGGGTTATATGGAACAGCATTTTAATACGCCGTCAGAAGTCATTGATACCAACATGAAAGCCGGAGAAGGTAAAGCCCATCTTCCTTTAGGCAAGATGATCCTGTTAGGTATTATGGCGGGTGCATTTATCGCGCTGGGCGGAGCCACCAGCAGCACCGCGGCACATGCCATTGACAATGTAGGGCTGGCACGATTTGTGGCAGGTATTATCTTCCCCGTGGGACTGATGATCATTGTATTTGTAGGTGGAGAGCTTTTCACCGGTAACTGCCTGATCGTCATGGATGTGGTTGGCAAAAAGGTAACGTGGTTCGAATGTATCCGCAACCTGATCGTGGTGTACTTCAGCAATCTGATCGGCGCCCTGATCATTGATACCCTGATCTACTTTTCCGGTAATCTGGATTACACCGGAGGGCTGCTGGGTGCCTATGCAATCAAGGTGGCAGTCGGCAAAGTGGGCATTTCTCCCCTGAAGGGAATCACCTCAGGCATTCTGTGTAATATTTTGGTATGTATTGCTATCCTGAGGGCAGTGGCAGCTACGGATATCGTAGGTAAGGTCTGGGCGATCTTCTTCCCGATCATGGCGTTTGTGGTCGGCGGCTTCGAACACTGCGTTGCAAATATGTTCTACATTCCCGTTGGCATGATGGCTGCGCAGAATCCTGTTTACGTGGCGAAAGCACAGGAAGCATACGGATTGACGGCAGAGCAGATTCAGGGACTGACGATACTTCACAGTCTGAACAACTTTATTCCCGTTACTATCGGTAATATTTTAGGTGGAATGGTATTCGTAGGAATTCCCTGCTACTTTATTTATAAGAAGAAGTGGCAGAAATACCATGACGATGCCAAAACAGCATAAAGTAAATCAATTTTATAGGTAAGTATGGGAAACAGTCCGGTGATAGCATCGGGCTGTTTTTTAATTTATAGGAAATAAGCGAGATTCTTTTTTATAATTATAAACGAAATATTAAATCGCATTTTCACTCATGCTATATAAAAATGAAAGATAAAATGAGAAAACAAGAGAAAAAATGAGAATAGAGATTTTAAATAGTTGTGAATACGTTTGAAAAACTGGGCATATAAAACTAATATAAGCTATAGCAATTAGCACTCGATAAAAATGAGTGCTAACAAATGAAAACGAGTAATAATATTTTTAAATAGCTATTAAGGAGGCAGTTATCATGAATTTGAAACCGTTAGGTGACAGAGTCGTATTAAAACAGTTAGTTGCAGAGGAGACTACCAAGTCCGGTATCGTGCTCCCCGGTCAGAATAAGGAAAAGCCCCAGCAGGCAGAAGTTGTTGCTGTCGGCCCCGGCGGTGTCGTAGACGGTAAGGAAGTAAAGATGGAAGTTAAGGTTGGCGATCAGGTCATCTATTCCAAATATTCCGGAACCGAAGTAAAGCTGGATGACGAAGAGTACATCATCGTAAAGCAGAGCGACATCCTTGCAATTATTCAGTAAAAGCAAAATTTGAAAAGAAATTAAGACTAAGAACAAATAAATTGGAGGCTGATTATTATGGCAAAAGAGATTAAATACGGCGCAGAAGCCCGTGCAGCATTAGAGGCTGGTGTCAACCAGCTGGCAGATACCGTAAGAGTAACTTTAGGACCCAAAGGAAGAAACGTAGTACTGGATAAGTCCTTCGGTGCACCCCTGATCACCAACGATGGTGTTACCATTGCAAAAGAGATCGAGCTGGAAGATGCATTCGAGAACATGGGTGCACAGCTGGTAAAGGAAGTAGCTACCAAGACCAACGATGTAGCCGGTGATGGTACTACCACAGCAACCGTTCTGGCACAGGCTATGGTAAATGCAGGTATGAAGAACCTGGCAGCAGGTGCTAACCCCATCATCCTGAGAAAAGGTATGAAGAAAGCAACTGCATGTGCAGTAGAAACCATCGGTAAGATGAGCCAGAAGGTAAACGGTAAGGAGCACATCGCAAGAGTAGCAGCAATCTCCGCAGGAGATGAAGCAGTAGGACAGCTGGTTGCAGATGCTATGGAGAAGGTAAGCAACAACGGTGTTATCACCATTGAAGAGTCCAAGACCATGCAGACCGAACTGGATCTGGTAGAAGGTATGCAGTTTGACAGAGGTTATATCTCCGCTTACATGGCAACCGATATGGATAAGATGGAAGCAGTTCTGGATAATCCTTATATTCTGATCACTGATAAGAAGATCTCCAACATTCAGGAGATCCTGCCCCTGTTAGAGCAGATCGTTCAGTCCGGCGCTAAGCTGTTGATCATCGCTGAGGATGTAGAGGGCGAGGCACTGACCACCCTGATCGTCAACAAGCTGCGTGGTACTTTCAATGTAGTAGCTGTTAAGGCTCCCGGCTATGGTGACAGAAGAAAAGCTATGCTGGAGGATATCGCAATTCTGACCGGCGGTACCGTGATCAGTTCCGAGCTTGGTTATGAGCTGAAGGATACCACAATGGATATGCTGGGTCGTGCAAAATCCGTTAAGGTTCAGAAAGAGAACACCGTGATCGTAGACGGTGAAGGCGATAAGGAAGCATTGCAGTCCAGAATCGCACAGATCAAGAAGCAGATCGAAGAGACCACTTCTGATTTCGACAGAGAGAAATTACAGGAGAGACTGGCTAAGCTGTCCGGTGGCGTGGCAGTCATCCGTGTAGGTGCTGCTACCGAGACTGAGATGAAGGAAGCTAAGCTTCGTCTGGAAGATGCGCTGGCAGCTACCAGAGCAGCCGTAGAGGAAGGCATCATCTGTGGCGGTGGTTCCGCATACATTCATGCATCCAAGGAAGTTGCCAAACTGGCAGCTACTCTGGAAGGTGATGAGAAGACCGGTGCAGGCATCGTCTTGAAAGCATTGGAAG
>ENA-OPCK01001271-OPCK01001271.1-human-gut-metagenome-genome-assembly--contig:-NODE-1271-length-9726-cov-9.105470_pt1 | contig 9726 bp, 10 predicted proteins | sample MGYA00241249_ERZ501478 | MGnify/ENA primary metagenome ERZ501478 (study PRJEB25962, sample SAMEA2042629) | human gut metagenome | biome: human gut; feature: human-associated habitat; material: faeces...
AGAAATTCAATATCAACGTAACTGCCGATGATATCATTATCACATCGGGAGGTTCCGAGGCTGTACTCTTCTCTTTTATGAGTTGCTTGAACCCAGGAGATGAGATTATTGTACCAGAACCTGCTTACGCCAACTATATGGCTTTCGCCATTTCTGCAGGTGCCAAGATCCGTACCATCGCTACCACCATCGAGGAAGGTTTCTCATTGCCTAAGGTAGAGAAGTTTGAGGAACTGATCAATGAGCGCACACGTGCCATCCTGATCTGCAACCCTAACAACCCAACAGGTTATCTCTATACACGCCGTGAGATGAACCAGATTCGTGACTTGGTGAAGAAGTACGATCTCTATCTCTTCTCTGATGAGGTTTACCGTGAGTATATCTATACGGGTAGCCCTTATATCAGTGCGATGCACCTTGAAGGTATTGAACAGAACACAGTACTTATCGACTCTGTATCCAAGCGATACAGCGAGTGTGGTATCCGTGTAGGTGCTCTGATTACCAAGAATGCAGAAATCCGCAAGGCTGTGATGAAGTTCTGTCAGGCTCGTCTTTCTCCTCCACTGATTGGTCAGATAGTAGCCGAGGCATCTCTCGATGCACCTGAAGAGTACTACCGTGACGTATATGATGAGTACGTAGAGCGCCGTAAATGCCTGATTGACGGACTCAACCGTATTCCTGGCGTATACTCTCCTATTCCTATGGGTGCCTTCTATACCGTAGCCAAATTGCCTATCGATGATTCGGATAAGTTCTGCCGCTGGTGTCTGGAAGAATTCGAATATGAGGGCGAAACCGTGATGATGGCTCCAGCTTCTGGTTTCTATACCACTCCAGGTGCAGGTCGTAATCAGGTACGTATGGCTTACGTTTTGAAGAAGAATGACCTGAACCGTGCATTGACAGTTCTTGGCAAGGCACTGGAAGCCTATCCGGGAAGAGTGGAGGACGAAGGACTGTAAGGAAGTGAAGAACGAAGAGTGAAGAGTGAAGAATTCAATAGTCTAAGCTAATCATAAAGTTCAAAGTTCAATGTTCAAAGTTCAATGTAAATATGAATTTTCCTCTATTTATAGCAAAGAGATTATATAGCGATCAGGGCGACAAACGTAAAGTTTCTCGCCCTGCTATTCATATAGCCACTGCGGGTGTTGCTATCGGTCTCGCCATCATGATCATGTCGGTATGCGTGGTGCTGGGATTCAAACATACCATCCGTGACAAGGTGATAGGATTCGGAAGCCATATACAGGTAGCCGACTTCCTGACACTGCAACAGCAGAACCAATACCCGGTGGTGATGAACGACTCGATGGTAAACGTCCTGAAGAAGATACCAGGCGTCAAGCATGTGCAGCGATTCGCCTTGAAGGAAGGCATTCTCAAGACTGACAATGACTTCCTGGGAGTTGTTCTCAAAGGTGTAGGACCAGATTTTGATTCAACCTTTATCCATCAGAACATGGTTGAAGGAAGCATTCCCAAGTTTGACGACAAAGCGAGCCATAACCAGATTCTCATATCCAAGTTGATGGCAGACAAGCTGAAATTGAAGAACGGAGAGCGAATCTTCGCCTATTTCATCGATGACAGCGGAGTAAGAATGCGTAGATTCACCATCAAGGGAATCTACGAGACCAATCTGAAGAAGTACGACGAGATTATAGCTTATACAGATCTCTATACAGCCGTGAAGCTGAATGGCTGGGAAGATGACCAAGCCAGCGGAGCGGAGCTCACCGTCAATGACTTCGGGAAACTCAACGAAACGGAAGACTATATTATAAATAAGGTGAACCGTACCGTAGACCATTATGGAGAGACCTACAGCAGTGCAACCATCAAGGATTTGAACCCGAACATCTTCCAGTGGCTCAGCCTGATGGACATGAATGTATGGATTATTCTCGGCTTGATGATAATAGTAGCCGGCGTAACGATGATAAGCGGTCTGCTCATCATCATCCTGGAGCGTACTTCAATGATTGGAGTGATGAAGGCATTGGGAGCCCGCAACAATATCATTCGCCACACCTTCCTCTGGTTTGCCGTATTCATCATCGGCAAGGGAATGATATTGGGTAACATCATCGGTCTGGGACTGTTAGCCATTCAGAATATGACAGGCATCGTGAAGCTTGATGCGCAGACTTACTACGTAAGTAACGTCCCAATAGAGTTTAACTGGCTCTTCATTCTGGCATTGAATGTAGCCACCCTGCTCATCAGCGTATTCATGCTTGTAGCACCAAGTTATCTCATCTCTCACATCCATCCAGCTAAGTCGATGAGATATGAATAAATCTCTTTATCCCATTATTGCTGTCCATTTATAGCAATAATGGGATAAAAACTTTACTATTTTACCTAGTTTTTGCATTATTTTGCCCCTAGCACGAAAATAATGCACATTTTTTTTTGCGATGTGCAGTATTTTCTGTATCTTTGCACAAAATTTTGTAAATTGTGCAATGGATTCAATACCAAGTTTTAACTCGTATATTGAGAGAAGCATCATCAAGAACTGGAACCTGGATGCGCTCACCGATTATAAGGGAGCCACACTCCAATATCATGATGTTGCAAGAAAGATAGAAAAACTTCACATCCTGTTCGAGAACAGCGATGTCAAGAAGGGTGACAAGATAGCCGTGTGCGGAAGAAATAGTAGTCAGTGGGCAGTAGCCTTTCTGGCCATTATCACATACGGAGCCATCGTCGTACCTATACAGAACGAATTCAAGCCTGAGCAGATTCACAATATCGTGAATCACAGCGAGAGCAAACTTCTGTTCGTAGGCGATGTGGTAGCTACAGAGATAACTCCTGAAGAGATGCCCTCTCTGGAAGGAATTATCCACATACCTGACAATTCACTCGTCATATCTCGCTCTGAAAAACTAACCTATGCCCGTGAACACCTCAACGAGATGTTTGGTCACAAGTATCCGAAATACTTCAGAGCAGAACATGTAAAATATCACGTAGACGCCCCGGAGGAGTTGGCGATGATTAATTACACCAGTGGAACAACAGGTTTCTCTAAGGGCGTGATGCTGCCATATAGAGCGCTTTGGGGTAATCTTGATTATCTCATCGACTCGGTAAGTCCTAAGATGGGAAAGAATTGCAACATTCTCTCTACCCTGCCGATGGCGCACATGTACGGACTGATGACAGAGTTCCTCTACAATATCGTAGAAGGTAACCACATCTTCTTCCTCACCCGTCTCCCGAGTCCTACGCTCATCTCAGAGGCGCTGGCAGAAATCAAGCCCGACATTCTCTTCGCTGTACCGCTCGTGGTGGATAAGATCGTAAGAAAGGAAGTGTTCCCACATATCCAGACCAACCGCGCAAAACTCCTGATGAACATGCCTGTCATCAACAAGCGCATCAAGGAGAAGGTTCGCGAATTCGTGCTGCGTAAATTTGGTGAGCGCCCATACGAGGTTGTTGTCGGTGGAGCACCACTCAACAAGGAGATAGAGAACTTCTTTGTCAGCATCGGATTCCCTATAGCTATGGGATACGGTACCACAGAGACAGCACCGCTCATCACCTTCGCCCATCAGGACAACTACGTACCAGGCAGCTGCGGTGTTGCCGTGAAGCACATGGAGGTAAAGGTATTGAGCGATGACCCTGAGAATGTAGCAGGAGAACTGGTTTGCCGCGGCATCAACGTGATGAAGGGGTATTACAAGAATCAGGAGGCAACAGATGCTGTACTCGACGAAGACGGATGGTTCCATACTGGCGATTTGGCTACCATGAGTGCCGACGGACATTTCTTCGTAAGAGGACGCAGCAAGAACATGCTTCTCGGTCCTAACGGTCAGAATATCTATCCGGAAGAAATAGAGGACAAACTCAATTCCCTGGCAATGGTAAACGAGAGCATCGTACTGCAAAGCAATGACAAGCTCGTAGCGCTGGTTCACCCGGACATGGAGGAAGTAAGCAATCTCGGATTCACAGACGAAGACCTTGCCAACATCATGGAAGAGAACCGAAAGGAACTGAACCTGCAGATGCCAAGCTTCGCTCATATCTCACGCATCCAGTTGCACGATACAGAATTCGAGAAGACTGCCAAGAAGTCTATTAAAAGATATTTGTATCAAGACGTAATATAACAGACAATTGTATCAAAACACAATAAATATGGAGATACCAAGCTTTAACGCACTAATAGAGAAGAGTATCATAGACCATTGGGATATGGATGCTCTTACCGACTACAAGGGAGCCACCTTGCAGTACCATGATGTAGCACGTAAAATAGAGAAACTACACATCATGTTCGAGAATTCAGGCGTGGTAAAGGGTGACAAGATTGCTCTTTGCGGTCGCAATAGCGCCAACTGGGCTGTAGCTTTCCTTGCTACCCTCACCTATGGCGCCATCGCTGTGCCTATTCTGCATGAGTTCATGGCAGATCAGATACATAACATCGTGAATCACAGCGATGCCAAGTTGCTCTTCGTTGGTGATGTAGTAGCTACCCAGGTAGATGCTACCAAGATGCCGGGACTCGAAGGCATCATCTACATACCGGATTACTCACTTGTTGTATCTCGTACAGATAAGCTGACTTACGCTCGTGAGCACCTCAATGAGATGTTTGGTATCAAGTATCCTAAGTACTTCCGCAAAAATCACGTCAGCTATTACAAGGAAGAGAATCCTGAAGAGCTGGCTATGATTAACTATACCAGTGGAACCACAGGTTTCTCCAAGGGTGTGATGATACCATACCGTGCGCTTTGGGGCAATGCCGACTTTGCCGAGAATGTATTGGGCAAGAAAATCAAGCCGGGAGATTCTATCATCAGTATCCTGCCGATGGCCCACATGTATGGCATGGCATTCGAATTCATCTTCGAATTCATCAAGGGTTGCCACATCTTCTATCTCACCCGCATCCCTAGCCCAGCCATCATCGCTGAGGCTTTCGGACGCATCAAGCCAGCCGTCATCATTGCAGTACCATTGGTTATCGAGAAGATTATCCGCAAGAAAGTATTCCCTAAGATACAGAACAACCGCATGCGCATGCTCCTCCACATGCCTGTCATCAGCAAGAAGGTGAAGGAGAAGATCTGCGACCAGGTAAGCAATGCCTTCGGTGGAAACTTCTATGAGGTGATTATCGGTGGTGCAGCCTTTAATCAGGAAGTAGAAAGTTTCCTCCATAGCGTAGGCTTCAGATATACTGTTGGATATGGTGCTACCGAGTGTGCGCCTATCATCTGCTACGAGGATTACAAGCATTTCGTACCGGGTTCCTGCGGCAAGGCAGCTCTCCACATGATGGTTCGCATCGACAGTCCAGACCCAGAGAATGTACCAGGAGAGATTCTGGCTAAGGGTCCTAACGTGATGTTGGGCTATTACAAGAACGAGGAAGCAACCAAGCAGACCATCGATGAGAACGGATGGTATCATACCGGCGACCTCGGCACCATGGATGGTGACGGCAACGTATTCATCAAGGGACGCAGCAAGAACATGCTTCTCGGAGCAAGCGGTCAGAATATCTATCCGGAGGAAATTGAAGACAAGCTCAATTCCCTGGCTCTTGTGGCTGAAAGCGTAGTGGTACAGAAGGGTGATAAGCTCATCGCACTGGTTCACCCGGATTATGACGAGGCTCAGACTCTCAACCTCGGCAACAACGAACTTGCCGACATCATGGAGCAGAACCGTCAGGAACTCAATTCCATGATACCAGCATACAGCAAAGTATCAGAAATCAGAATCCATGAAGAGGAATTTGAGAAGACTCCTAAGAAGAGTATCAAGCGATTCCTGTATACCATCAATGATTAAACGAATCTCGTCAAGATATAAAAAAAGTGAGCTATCTTCGGAAGAAGAAGCTCACTTTTTTGTTTTATGTAAATGTTGATGATATCCAATCAACGCCTGAGAGATTTACTCCTGCTCAGCACGATCATCTACATTGTCACCCTCTGTAGGAGAAAGGGTAGCCTTGAAGTCGGTAATACCGTACTTAGCCATGATGTTGTACCACTGGAGCAACTTCTTGATGTCGCTGTCACGTACACGGTCACGGTCGTAGCTAGGAAGAACCTCAGCGAAATAGCTGTGCAACTCCTCAGCAGAAGCCTTCTTGTAGTTGAAAGAACTAACCTTACCCTCTTCCTTCTTGCTTACGCTGTCGAGAACTTCCCACAATGGCACCTCATCAGCATCTGTATACATAGCGATGTCGCCAAGGCTTGTTACGCGATCAGTAGCGAAAGCAGGCATACGCTTATGTGACTCGTCGAGCATTTCAACGATTAAGTTTCTATTACCTCTAGATACCAGTTTGTAAAGGCCTGGCTTACCTGCAATTGAAAGAATTGTTTCCATTGTTTTTAAAAAAAATCTATTATAGTTTATCCTTTATATTTATTTCTCTATATCTCTAAGCCAACCGCTTGAGCAACTGCATGACCTGCTCTTCCACATCCCTGATTCCATCATTCACGATTTCGAAATCGGCGCGGGCAGCAAGTTCTTCCTGCGGCATCACGGCATCTATCCATTCCTGCGCTTTCTGCTCCGAAATATGATCCCGCAGCATGATACGCTTCAGGCGTACTGGAACAGGAGCTGTAACACAGACCACGAAGTCGAAATGAGTACGGCGGTCGAAACCACTGTCAAAGAGAATAGCACTCTCCAACCATTGGTAATCGCTCTGCTCAAAATCTCTTGCCACAGCAGGATGCACAACATCATTGACAGCTTGCTTGTTTGCCTCACTAGCCAGGAGAAACTGGGCAAGCACTGGTTTCTGCAAGATTCCCTCTGCACTATATACCTCCTCGCCCACCAGCTGCTTCAAGCTTTCCTGCAAGTCGGCATCATAGCGCATCAACCGTTTGGCTTCAGCATCACAGTCATATACCTTGATGCCCTGTTTTTCCAAAATTCGACATACATAGCTCTTTCCGCTACCAATGCCCCCCGTTATAGCTATCTTCATCACAATGAATTATAAATTATTAATTGTAAATTAAAAATTATTAATTATCATTGCTGTTCCAACAGATAATCTACAGTTTCGTTTTCCAGATGCGCCTTGCTGACAGAACGAGGCACACTCCTCAGCTGCAAAGTACACTTGTCAGACGGATTGTTAGCCAACTCATTGTAATCCACTACCACCTTGAACTGTTCAGGAGTAATGGTACGGAAGAGACTGGCTCCCACGGTGAATTTCACCGCAACCCTTGCCGGGAATGTACGAAGCACCATATTATCAGGCATATTGATTGCCTTTACCGGAACTTCAACAGATTCCTCTGTCAAGATATCCGGGTAAACGGAAAGTCTCACCTGCTTAGGCACGATTTTCACACCCCGAATCTGCTTGATCTTCACGTCCTGCTGAATCGTATCCTGCAGGTTGCGCTGATTGAACGGAACGATTTCTACCGATTCCAGCTGGTCGAGCTGTCGCTTGTTGGCATAGACCGTAACCATTGTCGGGAAAAACTCAGTATGAGCCAGATAATAACGCCTGCTGGTAGTAATCCTACCCTTGAAGACCACCGGCACCTTCTTGGAAGAGCCATAGGTGAAGTAGAAATCAAACTTTCCTGGTTTGACAGAGAGCAACTTGCTGGAGCCATACAACTGCGCCTGCACCTGTTTCTGCACATCAGCCAGTGGTATTACTCCTGCGCCAGTATCATCATCAGCATAAGTTGAGAATTTGAAAGAGATAGGGCGGAATTTCCTTCCATAGGCATAAGTAGCCAGCGTAAATCCCTTGTCTCTCACCGTAATCTTAACCGTATCAGGCAATTCACCAGTAATGATTGCATTACGTGGCATGCCAACCAGCTGTACGGGAATAGCAAATTCCCTCTCCAGCGTTTCGTTGAGCGACATCATCAACCAGAAGCCGCCACTGAGCGCCAGAAAGAACAAAAAAATCAGAAACTCCTTATTCATACCACTGAACAGGAAGTTTCTGACAGCATGCAATATGTTCTTGATACTATGCATTAGGAGTCTGACTTGTAGCATCAGCAAACACGTAGCCCTTAGCCACAGTGATTACCACGCCACGAGCTATCTCAACATCGATAGTGTTAGCCTCTACATTCACGCGCTTTACGGTACCATAGACGCCACCACCAGTAACCACCTTAGAACCCTCCTGAAGAGAATTCTGGAACTTACGGATTTCCTTCTGCTTCTTCTGCTGAGGGCGAATCATGAAAAACCACATAATAACGAAGATAGCCACCATCATAATGAGGAAGGTCATGCTGCTTCCACCCTGCTGTGCCTGTAATACTAAATTTGTCATAGTCTTATTATATATTTCTTTATAATTATTGATTCTTTTTTATATATCACGCGAATTATTTCTCGTGATGATCTCTATGCTTAGACTTGCGCTCTGGCAAATCCTTGGCAATGATACCCTGCTCATTCAGGTAACGGGCGATATTGTCAAGCATACCGTTCACATAGCCACCACTGCGAGGAGTACTGTAAACCTTAGCCATTTCCACATACTCATTGATGGTTACTGTAGCAGGAATACCAGGGAAGGTAGTCAACTCAGCGATGGCAATCTGCATGATAACCACATCCATGTAAGCCAGACGCGAGAAGTCCCAGTTGCGTGAAGCAGTACTCATATAGCGCTGATAAGAATCTGCATTGAGGATGGTAGCACGGAAGAGCTTTCTAGCAAATTCTCTATCCTCCATGTCCTTGTACTCAGGAAGGAGTTCCTGCTTGCTCTTGTTAGCCTTGTCAAAGCGCTTGATGGTCTTCAGCACGAAGGTATCTACGATATCCTTGTCATCATTCCAGTACAAGCTCTTCTCCTCGAGGAAAGCATCCATCTCATCATTGTTCTGGATAAACTTCTTATATGCACGACGCCACCACTCACGGTCACGGTCGTAATCATCCATATCAGGGAGTTCTGCATCGAAAGCACCACTGACATAATCGGCATAGAGATCACTAGAAGTAATAGTATTGTACAAGCTACGAACCACCTCAATGTTCTCATCCCAATTAGAATGCTTCACATCAATCCAGTCGAGCAACATCTTATTCTCCTCCAACTGTACAGCAAATTTATTGAACGCCAAACGAGCAGAAGGCTCCTGAAGGCCCTCACGCTGCGCACGGACCACCTCAACATCGTAACGCTTACGGGCTTCCCCTGTAATAGCAACGATGAGCTGCAACATGTAGTTGTACAGATCGTACGACTTGGAGAGACTGAACATCAACTCCTTCTCAGCATTATCCATGTTGTGATTGCTGTTTTGATAGTATGCGTAGGTTAACTGCACAATCTTACGTCTTATCAAATCCCTATTAATCATTCTCTAATGTTTTTAAAAGATTTATTTATTAAATTACCTAATACGCTTGCAAAAATACACATTAAATATATAATAGACAAGAAAACGGGCAAAAATTTCAGTTTATTTAAGCAAAAAAGTGTATTTTCCTTAATTTTTCTGCATGTAGAACATGTTTTTCAGTAAAAAGTTTGCTCATTCCAAATAATTTTCGTAATTTTGCACCCGCTTTAAGCAAAGCTAATCCGTGTGATGGCGAGTTAAGGCACATTTTTTATTAATAACTTAATTTAGAGTAACACAAAATGAAAGAGATTAATGTAACAGGTCAGAAGCGTACAGACCTTGGCAAGAAAGC
>ENA-OPCK01001280-OPCK01001280.1-human-gut-metagenome-genome-assembly--contig:-NODE-1280-length-9667-cov-2.484186_pt1 | contig 9667 bp, 6 predicted proteins | sample MGYA00241249_ERZ501478 | MGnify/ENA primary metagenome ERZ501478 (study PRJEB25962, sample SAMEA2042629) | human gut metagenome | biome: human gut; feature: human-associated habitat; material: faeces...
CCCAGCCACAGCCGGGCACCGGGATCCATGCCGGCTCCCAGTAATAGAAGCCTTTTCCTCTGCCATCCGGAACCTGCGCAATGCGTTCCATGACCTTCTGCATGAATGCAGCCTGTCCTTCCGGTGTCATAGGATACTCTACCGCCTCCGCAAGGTTGGGCTTGGTCGCCATGCCCTTACGCTCTTTTGGTGCGAGCTTCTCTCTGTCCGCATAGTCTTCCATGGTAAATCCCATAGAAACCTCCGCTACGATGACATCCTTCTGATATCTCTGTGAGAGATCATTCATATTATTGGTCAGATCATCAATGGTTCCGTGCCAGAAGGGATAATAGGACAGTCCGATGACATCGAAGTCCTCTCCTCTCTGTACATAGGCATCAAACCATTCTCTGCAGCGGGCATTGTTACCGCCACAGTCCAGATGAAGCATCACTCTGCTGTCCGGGGATACCTCTCGCACCGCACGGATGCCCGCGCTGATGAATCTTGCAATATTGTCAACGTTGTCCCATTTTCCATGGGGCCACATCAGACCATTGGTGATCTCATTTCCCACCTGTACCATCTCCGGAAGCAGATCGAGACGCTTTAATTTCAAAAGCACATCCTTGGTGTAGTCATACACATGCTTCTCCAGTGCATCCGCACCGGCATACGCCCACTCCTTGGGAGGGAACTGTTTGCCGGGATCTGCCCAGAAATCACTGTAATGCAGATCCAGCAGATAGCTGTAACCCAGCTTTTTACCGGCCGAAGCCAGTGCCACCAGCTTGGTGAAATCACTGGTACCGGCACTGTAAGGCTTGCCGTCCTCACTATAAGGATCGTTCCAGAGACGGATGCGCAGAGAGTTGGCACCGTATTTTTTCAGGATCTCCAGTGCATCGCCCTCCTTGCCTTCGTCATAAAACCTTGCACCGAGAGCCGTCTCCTCCGGCAGACTCGATACATCCATACCTTTGATAAATTTATCCATAAATTAACTCTTTGTCTCCATGTCATACGTTTATCCGTAGAATCCATTCCATGGATTCTCCCAGGTTAAACTGCCGAAGCAGTTTAACCTTTCACGGCACCACCGGTAATACCTTCCACATAGAACTTCTGCATAATGACAAACAATACAGAGATGGGAATGGATACCAGTACACCGCCTGCACAGAACTGACCAAAGTAAGTATTGATCAGACTCTTATCCAGCATATTGTACAGACCGATAGCAACAGTCCACTGGGAAGATATGCCGGCATTTAACATCAGCTTTGCATATACGAAATCCATCCAGGGGGACAGGAAGGAGCTGATAACTGTATATACAATGATGGGACGGCTCATGGGGATAACAACCTTCCAGAAGATCGTAGCCTCACTGGCTCCATCCAGATATGCGGCCTCGCGCAGGGAATTCGGGATCGTATCGAAGAAGCCCTTTGCGATCAGGTAACCCAGACCGGAACCGGCAGAATATACCAGGATCAGTCCGAGGTGCGTATTGGTCAGGTTCAGAGTCTTCAGAATGAAATATACTGCGATCATGGACAATACACCGGGGAACAGATTCACAATAACTGCGGCGTTCATCAGCGGCTTACGTGCCGGGAAACGCATGCAGGAGGTCGCATATGCCACCATCAGTACAAAAGCGGTGGAGACCACGCATACCGCACATGCAATGATGAAGGTGTTCTTGAACCAGTTCGGGAACTGTGCCACACTGTCTGCTGAAAAAAGCAGATTCTTATACTGCGCCAGACTCCATTCCTTCGGGAAAAAGGTGCTGGTATTCATGCCGGTATATGCGCTGAAGGAAGTGACCACCAGCCATACGATAGGCACCAGCCAGACAAATGCCAAAAACGCCAGTAACAGGTTATGCAATAATGTTTTAACAAATCTCTTCATTAACGGAACGCCTCCTCTCTGTCACCCTTCAGGAATCTGCTGAAGGCAATGAGGGTAAATACCGCACAAAGGATAAACACGATAATACCGATGGTGGATGCCATCTTGTAGTTGTAATAGCTCTGTGTCAGATTGAACAGCCAGGTGATCAGCAGATCCACTTCCTTCGCCTGGGAGTTCGCCATAGCCTGATTGGTGGTGGTATATACCCCCTGGGTCAACAGATAGATTACGTTGAAGTTATTAATATTCTTGACAAAATCCGTTACCAGAGAAGGACCCGTGACGAACAGCATATACGGCATAGTGATATGAATAAGGCTCTGCATCGGAGTAGCGCCGTCGATCTTCGCACTCTCCAGCTGGTCAGAAGGAATATTCATCAGCACACCGGTAGCGATCAGCATCTGGTAAGGAACACCGATCCAGATATTGATCAGGATGATCATGACATGTGCCCATCCGGGAGCGGACAAAAACGGAATGTAACTGGTACTGATCGCGCCGATATCTCTCAGCCACTGGGTAATTCCCGCATTGGCACAGATTGTGTTCATGATGCCGTTGTTCGCGAAAAAGTTACGTACCAGAAGTAAGGAGACGAACTGGGGAACTGCGATCGTTACAATGAACAGCGTTCTCCACAGCTTGGGCAGTTTGGTTCTCTTATTATTGATCAGCAAGGACAACAGAATACCGCCGATGTAAGTGGTAGCGGTTGCAAACAATGCCCATACCAGCGTCCAGATCAAGATCCTACGGAAGGCATAACCGAAAGTAATGGTCATTCCACCGTTGGAGAACAGATTCTTGAAGTTGGTAAATCCCACCCATGTAAACAATGCGGAGGGAGGCATATGTCCCTGATCATAGTTCGTAAACGCAACAGCGATCAGGATCAGCAGAGGAACGATCGTGAAAATAACAACACCCATGACAGGAAGTGCCAGCAGTGTGATATAGAATTTGTCATTCTTGAACTGCTGCAAGTCTTCTACAAACGTATTGATATGTTCTCCTGCCTGTGCTTTTTTCTGAAGCCGGTAAACAGTCACTTCATTCTTAAGCCAGATCACCAGGAATGTGAACCAGACCACAAATGAGATTACGGAGAACAATAGGATCATAAATGAGTTGTCATAATCATTGAACTCATTCTGCATGGTTACAATATTGAAAACTGTCTCCTGCTGAACCGTTCCCAAAGTTCCAAAATCACGTACATACTCTGTGGCAAAGCCAAAGGTGAATACAATGACTGCCACTTCGAGCAGAGTCATTAAAATACCTTTGATAATTTGTTTTCTGCGGATATATCCTGCTCCCATCCAGACCAGGGATAATTTTACGAACAGATCTCCTTTTACGACTGCTTCACCGAACTCCTTGAAGAATCCGCCGATTCCGCTCTTTTTCTTCTTCATTCTCTGCCCTCTCCTTTCTTCATATTAATATAAATTTTAGTAACTGTTCCGAACACCTTCCCGCGTTCACCCGACCAGTTACCTAACCCGGCAGGCAGGAGTCGAACCCGCTTACCGGAAACGTTTCCTGTAAAAAAGGCATCCCTCCACTACGTGTTATTGTTCATAGCTTCAGGACGCCTTTCTATTCTCTGTATTCGTTCTGCACCAGAACGTTTTCATCATTCATTTGTAACAGAACCGGAACAGATCATCTTCCCAAACTTATTCAGCGGGTACGGAAACACCTTCTACCAGCTCATCCAGGGCTGCCTGGATACCTGCTTCATCATCAGCCTTCAGCTGACCCTGAGCTACCTTCTCACCAAAAGTCTTGGCAGGATCCCAGTACTTGCCGCCAACGATCTGAACTACACCATAAGCGGACTGCTCAGACAGAGCTGCAATAGCGATATTGGAAGAAACTTCCTCGGAACCTGCAACGTTGATATTGGAAGGTCCGATCTCTCTCTCTGCGAAACGTACTGCCTGGTTGTCTTCGTTGGTGATCCAGTCAGCCAGCAGAGTTGCCCAGCCTGCATTTGCAGAATACTTGTTAACACCTACCAGTTTGAAGCCTGCTACGGAACCCTGCTGGATCTGCTTGTCACCACAGGTGTAGGTAGGAAGCTTGGTAGCTGCGTAGCCATCACCGAAAGCGGTCTGAGCTGCAGCTGCATCCCAGGTACCGGAAATTACTGCACACAGGTCACCGGAAGCGATCTGGTTGGAAATATCACCATCAGCGATCGGAAGGAATGCGCTGTTGCCGGCAATACCCAGCATAGACTGTACTACCTGTACACCGGTAACGCCATCAGCGCTGGTGCCGTTCCAGTCCATAGCAGTGCTGCCGTCATCATTCAGTGCAGTAGTAAAGCCTGCACCATAGAAGAAGGAAGCATTATACCAACCGGAAGCAAGAGTCATACCAACCTTCTTGCCAGCCTTCTCAGCTGCTGCAAGTAAGGTATCCCAGGTCTGTGCATCTTCGGGAGTTACTAACTCGGAATTGTAATATAAGAAGTAACCGTTATCAGCACTCATAGGGAATGCATACAGTGTGCCGTCCTTGGTTGCTGCGTCTACAGAACCGGGAGCATTTGCGCTCTTAACATCAGCTACGCTCTTGCCTGCGTAAGCTTCCAGAGCTGCATCCATCTCATCAACAGACTGCAGGGCACCTGCATTTACCAGGTCGATCAGCTGATCAGATGCGAAAGAATACACATCAGCAGCAGCCTCAATATCGGCTAAAACTGTATCCTTAGCTGTGGACTCAGACTCGGTACCAAGCTGGATATCGAAGTTTGCATAATCTGCATAGTGCTCCTTGAAGGAATCGATCATGCCCTGTAACATGGTCTGATCTTCCTCAGCACCCCAGATTCTCAGGGAAACGTCCTGCTTCTCAGCGGGAGCGGTCTGTGTAGCCTCGGTAGAAGCTACGGTGGTAGCAGCGGCATCAGTGCTGGTGTTGGTGTTGGAAGCATCAGAGTTTCCACAAGCTACCAGAGAGAATGCCATAGTCAGTGACATTGCTAAAGCGACTAACTTTTTCATTTTGTTATCCTCCTGTTTTGTTTTGCAAGTTTGTGCGTATTGCGCAACCGCTTGTCTACGATAATAGTTTAGCAACATTTCCTTATGTTGTCAATTTATAATAATGACTGATATTGCAGTCAAAAATTGTGCATTTTGCACAACTGCCTTTTGAAGCCCTTGATTTTACTGGATTTTTAGCGCATCCTATTTTTTGAAAAAAATGCTTTTTTTATGATTTTTTTGAGTAAAATATAGGAAAACGTTTTTCCAAATTATGATTTTCACACTCCAACTCACCCTTTTGTAGACTCCTTCAGGATGATCTCATAGTCCAAAAGTGTTTTGTCCGGTACTGTTTTGCCATGGATCATATCCAACAGCACCTGGCAGGATCTTCTGCCCAGCTCTGTGATATTGAATTTCAAAGATGTGATCGTAACAGGATAATTTTCCAGAATGCGGCTGTAATGGCAGGATGCCACTTTCATCTGGTCCGGGATTCTCACACCCATGCGGGCAAGCTTTCTGACCACTTCATCACAGATGTAGTCATCCTGGCACAGAATGCACTCCACACCGCTGTTTTTCAGCTCTTCCACCGCTTTTTCCACCATAGCCCTGCTGCTTAGATCCGTGTAGACCAGGTCCTGGTTCAGCTTCCGTTTTCCCTTGCGGTAGGCTTCCTCATATCCCTGATACCTGCAACGGTTTACCATCTGGTCCATATTGCTTCCCAGGTAGGCAATATTCTGGATCCCTTTGGCGAACAGAACCGTCACCAGTTCCTTACAGGCTCCCACATTATCATGGTCTACCTGTACCACATCATCATCCGGGAATTTTCCCACAGCCACAAAGGGAATCTGCTTCTGTTTCAAAAATTTCACATATTTGTCGTTCTCATAAGTCCTGGTAAGGATCATTCCGTCCACTTTACGGTTTTTGATCAATCTCTCCAGTGGTTTGGTATCGTTTCCGTTCGTTGTTACCACAATAATGTCATAATCATTAGCCTGTGCCACCTCTTCCACTCCATACATACAGGTATGGAAGAAAGGCATATCCACCAGCGTATTCACTTCCGGAAGGATGATCGCGATATTATTGGTCCGGGACTGTGCCAGGCTCTGTGCCGCCGCGTTTGGATAAAAGCCGTGTTCTTCGATATAAGCAAGGATCCGGTCCCTCGTAGCCGCGCCGATGCGCCCTTTCCCTGAAATCGCCCTGGATACGGTGCTGGCAGACACCCCCAGTTCTCTTGCCACATCATGGATCGTCATCGTCTTGTCGTTGCCGGAATTGTTGTTCATCTCATTCACCCCATTCTCTGCGCAATCCGTCTGTTTTATGTCTTCCAGAGTCTGTTTTTCATGCGCAAACGATTGTTCATAATCATAGTAGCATTTTACTACTATGCTTTCAATGCGCCTTTTTACACAAATTGGCCATCCATTTCTATACAATAGTAACAAAACAGGGGGATTCTTGATGTTATTTCATCTGTTTTTCTTCCTTCCGGTTCCGGAACTGTTTCCAATGCGTAACTAATACCGTTCATTCTGATGTTCCTGTCTGCGGCAGGCTGTCTGCCACACACAGCCTGCCATACCCCACCCGGTCGTTGGGATATTCCCTCTCTCCCCTTAAGGGTCTGGCACCTTTTCTGAGATATGCCTTGATTTTTTCGCCGTAGAGGAAGGGGTCATTTCCCTGCACGATCCCCCATTCCATCAGAAGCGCCGCGGCACCGCTGACAATCGGTGTGGCGAAAGAAGTTCCCGTAACAGGGAGAAAACTGCCATAAACATCCGGAGCCTGAATATTTACACCGGGAGCCACAAGATCCGGCTTGGTCAGTCCTGCTGCCGTCACACCGATGGTACGGGTGCTGTCGGCATAACCCCTGCCGGAGAAATCCGCATAGGTATCATAGACCGGATCGTAAGCCCCCACTGTGATCACCTTCGCTGCCGTGGAGGGAACCGTCAGTGTCATCTGCGGAGTAGAACGGTAAAAGCCAGTGCTGTCTCCCCTGCCGTTTCCCGCTGGAAGATATAGATAATATTGTCCCGTTACGGTCATTACCGGCTCCAGCCGGATCGTCCAGATCCCTGCATTGATGTAGCTTCCCTCTGCCGGGATCATGTCCAGATAGATCTCCTGCGCCACCGCATAGGGCAGGGGTTCTCCCAGATAGACCAGAATCCTTGTCTGCTCCAGCCTAAGCGTATATTTCCCGCCCTGAATATTCGTGGTCAGCTCTGCCTCCTCACCTCCCGGAGATTGCAGCCTTATCCGAAACACATCGCTGTAATTTTTCCACAGCTGGATATTCAGGCTTTTTTCATAATTTCCAACAGCCAGTTCCACGCGGCTGTCTCTCGTTATATTCCCGGCGAAATGCCCTCTTGCCGCACCCTCATTACCACTGCCCACACAGATCACGGTTTTGCCGATCTCGGAGGCATTGTCCAGAAAACGCTCCAGCAGAGAGCTTCCGTCATGGGAACCATAGCTGTTGCCAAAGCTCAAGTTGATGGCAAGTGGCATATTTAACTGCTGTGCTTTCCGCAGTGCATAGGTCACTCCACGCAGGATTTCGGTTGTACGGGGGAATCCTTCTTCTGCGCCCCCGCTATTTCCCGGCAATCCCAGCTTCACCACGATCAGTTCCGCCTCGGGGGCCGCCCCGGTATAGAGACCACCTGCACTTTTCCCGGCGGCGATCCCTGCCACCGCGGTTCCATGTCCGGACAGGTCTCTGCTGGGGATCAGACGGTAACGATCCAATGCAGGCATCTGTAATGCCGCATTTATTTCCTCCGCGGTATATTCCGTCCCAAAGGCAAATCCATCCGGCATTTTTCCATATCCCACATTACCTGTTTTCTCCGGCACTGTCCGATCCTGTGTCAGCGTCCGATCCCTGAGGACTGTCTGGTCCCATAGATAACGTATCCTCGTACTGCCATCTGCCTTCCGGAACACCTCCAGATCCCAGGTGATCCCGGAATCCAGTACAGCCAAAAGAACGCCCCTTCCATTCAGAAAAGGCGTTCTCATAGTGACCGGTGGAAAGCAGGAAGTCCCCGCAGGAAACGTCTGTCCATAATAAAACCGCTTGGGTTTTTCCACATACTCGATCTCCGGGGTATCCGATACCGTATCCACCAGTGCCTCCGGCACCGTAAGGATCGCATATCCGGCGATCAATTCCTCCACCACAATATTCTGTTCCCGCAGTCTGTCCAGACTGCCGTGATATTTTACGATCAGCTCCCAGCTGCGGATCTCCGCGCTATAACCGACATTCAGACTCTCTGTCTGTTCTCGTTCTTCCTCCGGGGTCTCTAATGCAAGGTTCAGGATGTTTTCCAGCTTCTGGTCCATCACAATTTCCGTCCTTGGTCCTGTATTTCCTACATCGTATGCAGGCGATACAAAACTATTCACGAAAGTCCGGAGTAATCTTCCACTCTTCTACGATTCCTTCGGGATCTGTCCGTCCACATGCAGGATATGGTTGATCAGCCAGTCCGTCAGGTAATTCAGAATATCCATGATCTGTTCATCCTGTTGGGCCTGATCTCCTTCATCCTTCTCATGCTGATCTATAAACTCATCCAGTTTCTTGATAAATTCCTGATGCTGGATCTTCTGGGTAAAAATCTTTTTGTACTGAATGGATTCCATATACGCTTCTTCATCTGTAAAATGTTTTACGGTATAATCACGCAGTTTTTCCAGAATTGCATCGATCTTGTCATACTTATCCGGTGTAAACTCCTCCTGCAGCAGCTCGTAAGCCTCATTGGCATAGTCAAACAGCTGCTTATGCTCCTGATCGATCATATCAATTCCAATATAGTATTCCGGTTTCATTTCAAACATAACTTCAACCTTCTTTCGTATTTTTTTCGGATCCTTTTTGGATCATTTCTTGATTCTTTCTTTGAATCTTTTTTTCATTCTAACTATGCACTTTTCGGCCAAAGCTTTCAATGCTTTTTATACTTTTTTAATGATTTTCCGGGATAATTGATCATTCGCCCCAGAATTCCTTCAGCGCCCGCACTGCATATTCTGTATCCATCATACCCGCAGTCTCCACCGCGGAATGCATGGCCAGCTGGGGCAGTCCGATGTCCACGCTGGACACCGATACATGTGCCGTGGAAATATTGCCGAGGGTGGAACCTCCTGCGATATCCGAACGGTTGGCATAGGTCTGGTAAGGCACCTTTGCCCGTTCACAGTAATCCTTCATTTTTGCAGCTGAGATACCATCTGTAGTATATTTCTGGCTTCCGTGGAATTTGATGACGATTCCACCGTTTAAGTAAGGTCTGTTCGTAGGATCCGCCTTCTCCGGATGGTTGGGATGTACCGCATGGGCATTGTCCGCAGAGATCAGGAAGCTATCCGCGATCCAGCGCAGATACGTGCTGTGATCTGCCAAAAGCCCCTCCGTAATTCTGTCCAACGTATCCGCAAGGAACGTGGAATCTGCACCCTGTCTGGTACCGCTTCCCACCTCTTCATTATCAAATACCGCGCAGATATTGATATATTCCGCAGGTGTACTCTCCGTAAAAGCTTTGGTCAGCGCAAAGGCGCTCTGCAGATCATCCAGTCTCGGAGCCAGGACAAATTCACCCTTTGCTCCTAAGAATCTTCCTTCCTGTCTGGTATACAGGAACAGGTCTTCCCCGAGAATCGCTTCCGCATCCACGCCTGCGGCCTCTGCTGCCAGT
>ENA-OPCK01001287-OPCK01001287.1-human-gut-metagenome-genome-assembly--contig:-NODE-1287-length-9639-cov-2.325751_pt1 | contig 9639 bp, 9 predicted proteins | sample MGYA00241249_ERZ501478 | MGnify/ENA primary metagenome ERZ501478 (study PRJEB25962, sample SAMEA2042629) | human gut metagenome | biome: human gut; feature: human-associated habitat; material: faeces...
TTCGGATAACCGCCTGCTCCGCCGTATGGTGCGTGACAACAGGGTGCGCGGCATTACGCCCGAGGAGACCATCATGCGTTGGCACAGTGTACGCCGCGGTGAAAACCGCAATATCTTTCCGTTCCAGGAGAATGCGGACGCTTCGTTCAATTCTGCCCTGATTTATGAACTGCCGATGCTGAAGTACTATGCCGAGCCGCTTCTGCGCCGCATAGCCCCGTCATCACCGGCATATACCGAGGCCATCCGCCTGCTCAAGTTCCTGGATTACATAGTGGCCCTGTCGCCGGAAGAAATCTCCGCAATCCCGCCGACATCCATCATGCGAGAGTTCATAGGCGGCCAGCGCCTGTAGCGGCCTCATATAATAGAAAATCGCGTCTCTGATGCACATGTGCATTGGAAAGTAAGCGTCTCCGCAGTTACGTATTGACGTGCTTTCATCGGTCGGGACGACGCCACGGCCTCCTCTGTAACACATTGATAATCAAGTATCATTTATTTTAAGCGTGGATTACCGAAGATTTTTTGACCACTAATCCACACCGAATGTAGTAACTCCTTATAAATCAAGCTGTTGCAAAAACTGATGTAGCGCCGTCCCGACAACCGACTTGACTCCGGAAACGCTTGCCGATATCAATACTCTGGCCAGCACGTAACTGCGCGACAGGAGTGGTCGGCGGATTGCGGATTTTGAAAACATTGACCATCAATGAGTTATATCAATGTCATCCGCCGAGTCCCCTCATTTTTATCGAGTCGGCAGATTGGTATTTCGGAACTAGTTGACTACCTGCTGGTTATAAATCATCAATCCGCCGAGCCCAGGCCCAAGCCATCGCACCTCAAAGCAATAAAGTAAACGTTTCCGATGCACATGTTGCCGGAAACGCTTACTATATTGCCATCTGTTCAAATGGCTGATTTTCAATGTTATTCTGTCGGTGTCGTGAAGGTGTCCGTGTAGAACTTGCCCTGAGGCTTGCCCCAGGCATCCACAGCTACGGACCAAACGATGTATTCCACACCGGCAGTCAGGCCTGTGATGTTTTCCTCATCGTAGCCCTCAGGGTCTGACGTGGTAAAGCCGCTCCAACGTCCGAGGTCCTCGATAGCCTGCTGCCTCTTGTAGCCATTGGCAACCATTGACTGCTCGATGACTCCGTTGAGGATATATTCAAGAGTCGCCTCATCTGTCTTGTGGGTCTGCTTGAACTCATTGAAAGTCTTCATATCGATGACATCCCACATATAGACAACCTGCTTGTCAGAAGGAGTTACTCTGATTTTCACCCTTGTAGGAGCCTTGCTGACGTATGAATACTGGAATGAGCATTTTTCCGGGTCACCTCCGATAGTACGGAACTCTTTCTTGTAGAGCTTTGTGGTAGGCTCTCCGTCAGAGTAGCCGAATGCTATCACATAATAGTCGCGGCCAGGCTGAAGAACTGCCTCATTCTCATACTCGAATATTCCTCTCGCAGTCATCGTCGGAATGAGGAATGCGTTGTATTCGATGAAATATCTCATGGTTTCTCCGTCGCCAAGCTCATCCACCAGAGACTTGGGCCATGCATCCACGAGGTACTGGTCTTCCATGACACTTGGGACTACCTTGTAGTCAGCGCCGTTGTTCGCGATAGTACCAATCGTGATGTCGAGCACGTTCCCTGAAGGATTGACCGCAGGAGTTGAAAACTCTTTCAATGTCAGTTCAGTCGAAACTGCCCCGTCTTCCTTCACGCCGAAAGCTATCGCATAATAGTCGGTCGCAGGACTGAGTTTGCTGAAGCGGATAGTCTCAGGAGTAGTTGAGATCAGCTTTTTCAGAACTTCCTCTTTGGAAATATCATATGCCTCCATACGGCGCTTGACCTCTCCGTCGAAGTAAGTCTGTAGTCCTGAATCGGTCAGATGACTGTACGCTTCTTTCCCGAGAATGTCGAAATAGTAAGTCGTCCCCTGAATGGATGGCCTGACACTCATATCAACTCCGGTAGGCTCGAGGTTTTCCAGAGTTATCTCAAATGTGCATACCTGCTCACTTGGTTTCTCTTCTTCTCCAGGCGTTCCCGGCTTTTCAGCCGGTCCGTCTCCGGAATTCTTGTCACATGACGGCAGAACTGCTGCTGCCAGCACGGCAAAGGTAACTGCCGCAAATGTCTTGAGTACTTTTTTCATCATATTGTGTAGTTATCAATGCTCACAATATATGAAAAATATATCAATGCCAATGCAATTACATTTAAAATCTTTCAAAATTGCAGTTATTCTCCGGCATCGTCGCCTGCTATGATACGTCTGTCTTCGTCGAGGTCCACACCGGCTTTGGCAGCCAGTTCACGCTTCTTTTCCTGAAGGACTTCCTTGTGGTGGAGATACCAGTTCTCTGCATAGACAGCGATACATGCGAGGGCGAAATAGACGATAGTCTGAATGGTCAGCGCAACCATCTGGTCGTGGGCTGTGCCCAAGTCACCACCTGCAGTATTGAGGTTTATGAAAGCCTGGCATCCGAAAGTCGTAGGGAAAATGTATGAGAACCATTTCCAGAACTCGGGGAATGCTGTGGTCGGCCATGAGAATCCTGTAAGGAACAGGCAGACAGGAGACATTGCGAGGAAGAGCAGGAACACTGACTCCCTTCTGGTAATCAATGAACTCCATGTCATGGAGAACATGACGCAGTCTGTCACGAAGAACAGAAGCAGAAGAATGATTTCCAAGAACTCGCCCCTCTGCGGGATGCCGAACATCGCCGGGATAATGCAAGCGATATAGATGGATATTCCCATGTATATCAGCCAGTAAGCCGCACCACGTCCGAGAACGACGCGGCCTACTCCATGCCCCTCAAGCTTGTCTGGCAGCGAAGCGAAACTGCGGTTCTCCTCACGGGCCGTACCCACCAGCATTGACATACCGTAAAATAGGGTCTGCTGCACGATTACCAGAAGAATTGCGGAAAGCAGGAACAGCGAGTACGAGAACGCCCTGTTGTAAGGGTTGTTCTCCTCGTAAGGAATGGCCTGGATCAATGATTCCGCCTGTATCCCTGTAAATCCCGCTGCGGCGTAACGCTCCATCTGGATGCTGCCCACTTCCTTGAGCATCACCTGATTGGCAGCCAGCAGAATATTCTTGTAGTAGAGGAAACTGCTCATGTCCGCGTATGCTGACAATGTCGCTGTCTCCATTCTGGCAAGCTTCTCTCCGAAATCTGAAGGGAAGTAGAGATAGCCCCTGATTTTGCCGTCCTTCATAAGTGTCTGGGCCTCATCGGTATTGACACAACGGTATTTGACGGTACACTCTCTCGTGGCATCCACCTCTCTGATGAAGCGGCGGCTGTCCGAACAGTTCGCATAGTCCACTACGGCGATAGGAGTCTCGCTCAGGACACCATTCAGATACATGAGGTTGTACAGAATCGGGTAGGCGAGACCGGCGAGGAAGAATATCACCATAACTCCTGAATCGGAGAAGATGAGTTTCAACTCATGAGTGAAAATTCCCCAGAAGTCCTTCAGCCACAGTTTAATATAATGATCTTTTCTCATGATGACTTCTATTTTTTAGGGAAATTCTGATAGATGTAGGCCCTCTTCAGCCTGTACATGACAACAACAGGCAGGAGAACGAATATCAGCAAGTGGATAACCTCCTTCCACCATCCGGCGAAACCTGTCCCGAATATGACTTCCCTCGAGAAGAGCAGGAAGTAATGTCTGAGCGGGAACGCTTCTGCAAGGCCCTGGATGTAAGGCGGCATTGTCTCCACCGGCAGTGTGAATCCTGACATTGAAAACGCCAGGACGCTGTATAGCGCACCGATACTCAATGCGAGACGCGGAACCGGGAGCAGCCCGATGATGAAGATTGCCACGCCTTCGCTCGCAAGTATGAGAAGGATGATGGCAAGGAACATGTTCCAGATGCTGCCGGCTATCGGGAAGTGCATCCAGTCATACATCAACAATATGAGTATCAGGCCGATACCGGAGAAAAGAATCGTATAGACGAACAACTTTCCGGCCAATGCCGTCACGATGGAACTTCCCGCCGTGCTCAGAAGATGGCGGGATGTGCCGTACTTGAGCTCTGCGCCAAGCGAGTAGATGAGAATGATGACCACTGTCAATGCCAATACTCCGGGAAGGAAGATATTGGTAAGGTAATATCCATAGTTGGTATATTGGTTTCCAATCTGATGGACATCGACATCGACAGGACGTATCCTGCCCATGATTGCATCCTCATTGACACCCTTCGCCCTCAGTACCTCGCGCTGCACGGCTCCGTCTGCGAGGTTTATCATTGTCAGAATGTTCTTGTATGACAATGCTCCTCCCACGAAATACAATCCGTTCAGATAGTATGTGAAAGTCGGGCGGCGGCTGGCCTGGACATCAGCATACATGCCCTTCGGAATCATGCAGATGGCTGTGATTTTGCCGCTCTGCATGTCTTCGCGGGCATCCTGGAAAGTATCATATTTTATGACCTTTCCGAGCTGTGTCGCATCCAGCTGTCTGGCGAAGTTTCTGGACAATGATGAGTTGTCCATGTCCACGACTCCGATAGGGAGGTCGTGCGGGAGTCCCTGCTTGAGGAATGTGAGGAAGAATATGGCGCAGAACGCGACTGTCACGACGGAACCGAGAAGATAAATCGGTCTGTTCCTCATTATCCTCAGTTCTCGGCGGGCAACCGCCCCTATGTTATGCCAGAATCCCATAATTGTTATTTCTTAAGAAGTTTAGCATCCTTCACGATAGCGGACATGCCAGGACGGAGTCCTTCGACCTTGGTGTCAGGAGTAGCCCTTACTTCGAATGTCTTGGCGTCATACATACCGGTTTCCTTTGTCGCTTTCCATGTCGCATATGACTCACGGACAGCAATATATGTTACGGTAGCGGTGCACTCCTTGTCGTCGAGGGCAGGGATGGTTACAGTTACCTTGTCACCCTGCTGGAGACCATGCAGATAGTCCTCACGTACATTGAAAGTGAACCACATGTCATCGAGGTCAGTAACTGTCATGATAGGGGAGCCCTGTCCTACAAGTTCTCCGACCTTAGGGAAGGTAGCGGAAATAATACCGCTTGCAGGGGATACGAGATAGAGTTCCGCAAGAGCGGCATTGACCTCCATCAGTGCGCCGTTTGCCTGGTCAACGAGTGCTGCGGCAGCGGCTTTGTCCTCTACGCGTGCGCCATTGACAGCCATATCGTACTGGCTCTTTGCGGCTTTGGTGGTCGCAACGGCTGCATTGTACTGAGCCTCGACCTCGTCGAACTTCTGTGCGGAAACGACTTTCTGGTCGTAGAGACTCTTCATCCTGTCGTGAGACTTCTTCATAACCGTCTCACCTACAATGGCTTTCTGCCAGAGCTCGTATGCTCCTTCGATCTGCTCTTTACGTGCTCCGTTGATGGCTTTGTTTCGCTGGGCTGATGCTGCATTCTTCAGAGCGGTAACCTGCTCGAGTTTTGCGCGTACTTCAGGGCAGTCGATGAAGACTACGGTGTCTCCCTTGTGGACCATGTCGCCTTCCTTTACGAAAAGTGTCTCGATTCTTCCAGGAACCTTTCCTGATACCCTGTATTCTGTAGCCTCGGCCTCACCCTGGATTACCAGCGGTTTAGGTCTTGATACGAAATATCCGATAATTGCGATCATCAGAATGATGGCAAGAAGTGCCACAACGCCGATTACAAGATTGTAAGATTTTTTATTCTGTCCCATGATTTATGATTTTTCTAAGCTGTTAATTATTGACTTTGTCAATGTCTTATGTCGTGACTAGTTCAAGTCTGATTTGTAATTTCCTTCTGCCTTCTGCAGGTTTGCATTGGTGAGCTGAAGCTCGACACCCGCGTCAATGTATTCCGAGTGGGCCTGCAACCAGGCTGTATGGGCGGCAAGGGCAATGTTTGTGGTAATGACACCTGCCTCAAAGCCGACTGATGCGGTACGGAGGTTCTCCTCTGCGCTCTTGAGGTTGTTCTCGGCCATCTCGACTTTCTCCAGAGACTCGTCCAGCTGTTTGCGGAGCTGTGTTACCTGGAGATTGATAAGTTCCTTGGCTTCATCTAACCTGCTGGTATAGAGGGTTATCTCGGCCTTTGCCTTGCGGGTTTTCTGCAATGCCTCGAATCCGTGGAATATAGGAATATTTACAGCCACGCCGACATTGAACATGCCGCTGAACTTCTTCTCGAATCCGTTATAGACGTTAGGATTGGTGATCATGTAGTTCGCCATCAATGCCACTTTCGGCATCATGTCCGCGCGGGCCATCTTCATCTTCTTCTCATATATGGAAGCGGCGAGGTCCAGACTTCTCGTCTCCGGACGGTCCTGATAAATCTGTTCAATGTCTTTTTCAGGGCTCATCTGCGGAGTAGGAACAGCGTCGAGGCTTTCGTCCGCCAATGTAATGTCAGAGTTCAGGTCAATGCCAATCTCCTTGCAGAGCAGCATCTTGGCGAGAATAAGTCCGTTGGTGGCCTTGGTCTTCATCATGTTCGCCTCGTTTGCCTTGACCTTGATGGCAAGGGCGTCAGACTGGGTGGCTACACCTTCATTGACAGAAATGGTCACATCGTGCTCCATTTTCTCGAGCAGGTCCGCGAAGTTTTCCGCGAGTCTCTTCTTGTTCGAAACTGAGACAACCTGCCAGTAGGCCTGGTCGACGGTGGTAAGCAGGTCCTGATATTCTTTGTCATACTGGGCTCTTGAAAGCTCTTCTGCCAGTTTTGCCATTCTGTTGGCATTGACAATCTTTCCTCCCATGAAGACGGGCTGCTGCAGCAATACTGCACCTGCGAACAGATTGTGTGTGTCCGGATGGAGGAGGTCGTCGATTTCGGTGCCGACCTTCGTGATGGCTGAGGTAATGTCACCTTTTCCCAGGGCGCCGAGTATGGTCTGTGCAAGCTGGCTCTGCAGAATTTCCGAACCGTTCGGAAGCTTGCTGATGGCCTCCACGATGGATGTCACTTTTTCATTGACCTTTCCCTGGATGGCAGCGCCGGTACCTGTCAGTTTGTCAGACAGCTCGTCATTGATGAGAGCTATGCTCTTCTGGTTGTACATGTACGCGCCTGTCGCGCTGATGTTAGGGAAGTAGTTCGCCCTGGCGATTTTTCTGTCGTATCCGGCCATCTCTACCTTGGTCCTGGCCTGCTCCAGAGCCTTGTTGTTCTGGATTGCCATGTCCCTGCATTGTTCCAATGTCAGGGTTTCCTGACCTGTCATGCCCAGCGGTAGCATAATCACTGCTGCGGCTGCGCAAATCATTTGTTTTAAGTTGTTCATATTTCTAATAAACTTTTTTCTTTTTCGGTATGATAAACGACAAATATACAAAAAAGTTGCCAGAATGCCCGATTTTGCGAGTTGTTTGGCGTAAAGATTGATATTTTGGTCGAAAAAAACGATTTTTGGCAATTTTTAACTATATTTGTGGAATTATGGGACAACAAGACGTATTGCACAATATAAGCATCAAGAAGTTCAAGGATCTCTTTCCGGAAATGCCGGGAAAAGGACTTGGAGAGGACCTTCTTATAGCAGATCTGAAATATGACAAGGACCTGCGGGTTTTCCAGTACCCGTTCCGTTTCGATGGATATATCCTGATTTTCTGCATGAAGGGAAAGATAAGACTGGATGTGAATCTGGATTCATTTTCCATAGCGGAGAATTCTCTTGTGCTGAATGTGCCGGGCAATATAATAAGGGTATCAGGTGTCGATAAAGGAGACCGGGACAATATGCACTTCATAATAGTGGCTATGTCCAAAACTTTCATGAACAGCGTGCACTTCGATTTCAACAGGCTGTTCAATGAGAGTGTGGCTCTCATGGACAATCCGTGCATTTCCCTGGATAGCCATGAAAGGAGCGTCTGCCGTCAGTATCTCCAGCTGGCTTCCGACCTTCTGGCCAGCGACATAAAGAACAAGAAAGAGTCCGTAGGAGCATTGGTCTCATCCATTTCCTATTACCTTGGTTCCATCTGGACTAGCCGCCTTTCCGATGCTGAGCACAAGCCGCACGCTCCGTCTGCCAAGGCCAAGAATATTTATGACCAGTTCCTCCGTCTTGTCACTGATTATCATACTTCTGAGCGCAATATGGGATTCTATGCCCAGCAGCTCTGCCTTACGCCGAAGTATCTTTCCAAACTGGTCAAGACTGTCAGCGGGCGTTCCGCTCCGGACTGGATAGATGCCTTCGTGGTCCTCGAGGCGAAGAACCTGCTCAAGTATTCCGACATGTCCATCAAGGAGATCGTCAGCAGGCTCAATTTCCCGAACCAGTCGGTGTTCTACAAGTTTTTCAAGTCGCATACCGGCACGACTCCGACCCAGTACCGTAACGAATAATGTCGTCTTTTGTCATACGCCCTCTCAATGCCGCCGGTCATGTGACGGCTCATCCCATGCCTCCGCTGGTCCGGGAAGACTGGTCGTATCTTTATCTTCTCTCAGGGGAGGTGCTTACTGAAATCGATGGCCAGCCGCATCTGCTTGCGGGTGGAGACTGCCTTCTGATTCCTCCTGGCCTAAGGTATTGTGTGAAGTATTTCCGTGATACTGTGGGCTATATGGGCGCGTTCTCTGCTGAACTCCTTCGTAATTCCGGCCATCGGGTGCTCCGTCTCACTGCACCATCCGTCCTGTCTGTCCCTGTTCTGGACAAGGTTTTCTTCGATGAACTGATGATTCGTCTCATGCGTTTTTCCTCTGCCTTGTCCATGGTCCAGTCTCTTCTGGATGTCCTGCTTTGCCAGTTCGACCTGATTGTGCCTGAGTCTGGCGGTTCTGCGTCTTCCCAACTGTGCAACTCTTATCTGGAGCGCGTTTTTGACAGATCAGTTCCGTTTACCGGTGTTGCCGGCTACGCGTCGGCTCTCGGCGTGTCGCCCAACCACCTGAATCGCGCAGTCAAGGCCGAGACCGGCAGAAGCGCGAGTGTCTGGATCGACAATGCGCGTGTTTCGCTTGCGCGCGAACTTCTTCTTGACAGGTCAATGTCAATGTCAGAGATTGCCGAACGTCTCGGTTTTTCCGAAGCTTCCTATTTCTCCCGTTTTTTCCGCAAGGTTACAGGTGTCAGCCCATCGGAGTTCAGGGGATAGGGTAACGTTCGACAAACGAAGTGCGTTGGCCTTGCTTTTTTCGAACGGAAGGTGAACCTCCAATCAACCAAACAAACTCGGCGAGTCGGATAAATATCAGAAATTGAATAAAAAGTTCATGTCAATGCCGTTATTGTGCAACCTGAACACTGTCTCTGTCCGCTAATTTTGCAGCCCGAAACTTAAGACGGACTTGTATGATATATAATTTGGTGACATTGACAGTTCTTTCGGTTTCCACATTCGTGGGGCCATCATCGGAAGAAACTACCCCAATCCGTAAAGATACATTGACAGAATCCGTTGTGACCTCCTCGGTAAAAATGGCATTGACCGAAACCGAGCAGGCGATTCCGGTGACGACTTTCACGATGAAGGATTTCGGAGCCGCGCGGATCGGCTCTCCGAAGAATCTGGCCGGCATCGTTCCTGGCCTGATTATTCCGGACTACGGCTCGTCGATGACTTCCACTATATATATG
>ENA-OPCK01001288-OPCK01001288.1-human-gut-metagenome-genome-assembly--contig:-NODE-1288-length-9627-cov-2.252403_pt1 | contig 9627 bp, 8 predicted proteins | sample MGYA00241249_ERZ501478 | MGnify/ENA primary metagenome ERZ501478 (study PRJEB25962, sample SAMEA2042629) | human gut metagenome | biome: human gut; feature: human-associated habitat; material: faeces...
TCGTGACAAATATTTTCTTACATTTTTTTGATAAATTTTCGCATGTATTTTCTAATTATCTGGTTATCCATAACTTAAAACGTAACTAAAATTTTCAAAAAAAATTTGCAAATTTAAAAACAACCCCCTAAAACGTTTACACAGGTATCATGTCGGACGAAAAACTAAAATTTTTGGGCAGTAATTACAATTTGTTATTTTACAGCATCTAATTTTTATAAATCATAAGTTACACCCCTACCAGTTTTACAGTCTTTCATTTCGAAACAAAAATTGCAACACAAACGAAACATATAGGATAGGTTTGCGTACCGGCAATCCTAAAAAGACATGATTTTTTCGTAACTTCGTATTGAAAATAATTGACACATGACAATCAGAAAAGCACAACCCGGAGACATGCCGAGAATCATGGAAATCTTCGAAGACGCAAAGAAATACATGAGAGAGCACGGCAACCGCAACCAATGGAACGGAGCGTATCCGGAGGATAGCCTGATTCGGGAAGAAATCGGGAAGGAGCATTGCTATGTCATCGAGGATTCTGACAGAATCACAGATGCCAGGACAAAGGTAATCGCCACATTCTGTTTCATTCCTGGCATTGACCCGACATATGACATCATCTACGACGGACATTGGCTGAATGACGAGCCGTACGGGACAATCCACAGACTGGCTTCGGACGGGAGCAGACACGGCATCGGCAGGGCCTGCATTGACTTTTGCGGCAGGCTCACCCGCAATCTCAGGGCAGACACCCACAAGGACAATCTGACGATGCAGAATCTTCTTGAGGGCTGCGGGTTCAGGAGATGCGGAATCATCCATCTTCAAAATGGGGACGAGCGTATCGCATACCACAAGTTATGTCAATGTGACAGCGACGGAAATGGCATGCAGGCATGACAATATGGCTCAGAGACTCGTATGGAGCAATTTTTGATAATCAGCAACCTTAAATGAAAGATAAAATAACAATAATATGAGCAACAAAGAGATGCCAATCCTGCTTCTGACAGGATATCTGGGAAGCGGCAAGACCACATTGGTAAACCGTATCCTTAAAAACAAGAAAGGTATTCGTTTCGCCGTAATTGTCAATGATATAGGCGAAGTCAACATAGATGCGGACCTGATCCAGCAGGGCGGAGTCGTCGGAAAGAAAGACGACAGTCTGGTAGCCCTCCAGAACGGCTGCATCTGTTGCACATTGAAAACTGACCTGATGCAACAGATAGTCGAGATCATGAAGATGGACAAATTCGACTATATCGTCATTGAGGCAAGCGGTATCTGCGAGCCGGAGCCTATCGCTCAGACAATCTGTTCAATGAAGGCCATCGGCGGTGTATATACCGAGTTCGGAACACCTAAACTAGACTGTCTGGTCACAGTTGTAGATGCATTGAGGCTGGCTGACGAGTTCGGATGCGGTGAGAGCCTTGAGCGCAAGGATCTCGGGGAAGAGGATATCGAAAACCTTATCATCCAGCAGATTGAGTTCTGCAACATAATCCTCCTGAACAAGGTGTCCGAGGTCAAGCCGGAAGCCCTCGAGAAAATCAAGAAGATTATCCGTGAGATTCAGAACAAGGCCCAGATCATAGAGTGTGACTACGCCGAGGTAGATATCGAGAAACTCCTTGATACTGATATGTTTGACTTCAGGCAGACTGAAGCCGGAGCAGGCTGGATAAGAGGACTGGAAAGCGATGTCCACGAGGATGAACACGAGGAGCATCATCACCATGACGAAGAGGAAGAGGAACATGAACACCATCACCATGATGAGGATGAAGAGCACGGACATCATCATGACCATGAGGACGAAGACCACGACCATGATCACCATCACCACCATCATCATGACCACGACCACGAAGGCGGAGAGGTGGAGGAATATGGCATCGGAACTTTCGTTTATTACAGGAGACCGGCTTTCGATCTGAACAAATTCGACTGGTTCGTAAGCAAGATTCTTCCGAAGAGCGGCATAATCAGAGCTAAAGGACTGTGCTATTTCTCGGACAATACCGACATGTCATGCCTCTTCGAGCAGGCAGGAAAGCAGATAATGCTTCGCGAAGCAGGTCAATGGTATGCCACAGCTCCAGAGGAGGAGTTGATAAAGATGATGCGCCAGGACCCGACCATCATGAAAGACTGGGATGCCCATTACGGAGACCGAATGCAGAAACTTGTCTTCATCGGCCAGCACATGGACAAAGAACAGATTTGCAAGGCTCTGGATACCTGCCTTGCTGAAGACTAGCCTATCCTGAACTTGCGCATGTCACTGCGGTATCGCAAGAAGAAGAACAGACCTGCCAGACTGAGGCCCACAGGGAATCCTATCCACACTCCGACTGCTCCCAGTCCGAACTTGAAGCCAAGGACATATGCCACCGGAATAGCTATGATATAATAACTTACGAATGCGGCATACATGATGGGCTTTACGTCCTGAAGACCTCGAAGAACATTGGCAAAACAGAGTTGAATGCCGTCTCCCAACTGATATGCGAAAAGCACGAAGAACAGGGAGACGGCAATTTTTGCCACTTCCGGAGAATCAGTGAACAATCCGACAGCCTGATTACGAAACAAATACAGCATCAGGGACAGGAAGACAGATGTGCACAGAATCATCAGGTATCCCCTCTTCACATAGGCATTGACACCGTCGAAATTCCGCTTGCCGTAGCAGTTGCTCACGAGTATGGAGATGGCGAATGACAGGCCCTGCATCAGAAGGAAGAAAAGCTGTGAAATGGTTATGGCAACCTGATGCGCGGCCAATGCAGTAACACCTATCCAGCCGACCATTATGGCGCTGAACGAGAACGTGGAGGATTCCAGGCCCATCTGGATTGCCACAGGGTATCCCATGCCAAAAATGTGGCGCATCTTGACACGCGAGAACAGCGCCTCCTTGACAGCAGTCGCATAGATTGCAAACTTTTTCGACTTGAAAATGTAAAGGGCGAATGCCAGGAGCATCAGGATTCTGGAGATCAATGTACTGAGACCTGCTCCAACGAGACCCATTTCCGGGCAACCCAGTTTTCCGTAAATCAAAACCCAGTTGCCGAATATATTGAGGATGTTGCCTGCCATGAGGAACATCATTGACACTTCCGGCTTGCAGATTCCGTCAGTAAACTGCTTGAGGACATTGAACCCGGACGCAAAAATCGTGGATATTCCGACAATGACAAAGTACGGACGGATAAGCGGAAGCAGTTCCGGCGCCTGACCGGTCCTGTCAATGAAAACATAGATAATCGAGAGCAGGACCAGACCGATGATACCGATAATGCTGCCTCATTTCCGTTCTGACACGCCGTTCAGCTATCTCTCCAGAAACTGCATCTGGCCGGGACCTTCCGGATACGTGGAAAGCTATCCTGACGCTACCATATACAGGTTCTCGGGTCTGGAACTATCACGCTCGAAAGACATCGTGGACTCCACCCTGCTCATGGTGTTCGACATAATCGGGATGCAGGCGGACTACATCGGAGGAGGCTATGCCCCGCAGAACCGCGCAATCGTGATTTCCGGAGATGTCGATGCCGGTGCCGTGTTGAACAAGATGAACATGCTGTCAATGCTGGTGACCAAGGGCAAGACTCCTGAGCCGCGTGAGCCGTACAGATGGAAGAGTTCATCGGCCCCTATATACAGATACCTCGAGTCCGATGTCAAAGGCTTGTCGTCCGTGGCTGTGGAATACTCATCGCCGAGGACACCAGAGGGCAATATGAATACTGTGCAGCCTCTTGTGTCACAGAAATTTGCATCGGAACTTGGCATCATATTGAAAAAGCGGTTGGCAAAAGCACTGAGGGCTGCCGACATCCCTGTGGCTGACGTGAAATATTCTTATGTCAGCAGCAAGGATACCGGAGACAATGAAAAGTACCGCATCGAGATAGTGACATCTGACAGATATCTCAGGGAAGCCGCAGCGGTGCTTTCAGTGACATTGGCAAATCTCGATACTTACGGCGCAGTTCCCGAGGAGTATAGGGACGCCCAGAATGAGCTGATAATGAACATGAAGCGAGATTACAGCGGAGACGTCATAAACAATACCCGCTATATTGACCAATGCATTTCATCATATCTCTACGGCTCGTCTCTGGCATCCGCTGCCAAGAGCATGGACTTCTTCCTGACCAAGAACATTCAGGACGACCTCGGTGCCAAACTCTTCAACAACTTCGTGTTTGCCCTGCTCGACAAGAATCATAATCTGACATTGGAGTGCAGGACATCGGCCAAGGAAGATATTGGAAAGGTGTTCTCGAAGTCGTGGATAACCAAGATTGCCGCTCCGTACAATGTCAGTTACAGTGACACATTGAAACTTAAGAAATCCGGTTCCAAGCTGAAAATCAAGACGACTGCACCGGAGCCCCTTTCAGGCGGGCAGGTCTGGACATTCGACAACGGGCTCAGAATCATCTTCAAGAATCTTCCAAAGACCGGAATGTTCCACTACATGTGGCTGCTGAAAGGCGGCTATTCACTTGTGCCGGGACTGAAGCCGGGAGAGGGTGCGTATGTCTCGGACATGCTCAGCCTGTACGACGTCCCGGGACAGACCTGCTGGCAGTTCGCCGACATGTTGTCCGCCAACGGAATATCAATGAAAGGAGAGGTTACCATGTCTGATTTCCGGATCAGCGGTGCCGCACCTTCTTCCAAACTCCATCTTCTGCTCCGCTCCCTCTATTCCCTCGCTGAAAACAGGAGCATGAACAGAGGTGCTTATGACTATTACCGCAAATGCCAGGAAATCAGGATGTTGAGGGGGACTTCTATGGTTGCCTCCCTGGACAGTCTCATGTTCCCGTCCAACACCTGCTCTTCATATAAGCGCCCTATGGCACTGGCTGACGATTTCCAGAAACGTGCTGAGAAGTTCTATGCCAGCGAGTTCTTCAAGATGAACGACGGTGTACTTATCATCGTTGGAGACTTCGACGAATTCACATTGAAAAAGGACCTTTGCCGCGACCTGGGCGGTTTCAGTACAGAAAAGGTGTCCACATTCAGGTCCCGTGTTCAGTTCAAGACCGGCTCAGGCAATGCCTCCATGGTGAAAATCGGGGACAGTGACGAACTTGAATTCGGGGTCTCTGCACCATTGACCTATACCGCGGCGAACTTCATGTCCTCATATGTCGCAGCGATGGCCCTTCAGGACGAAATGTCCAGAACCCTTGCGGAATGCGGCTGGAACGGCACATCATCCTGGGATTTCGTGATGTTCCCTGAAGAAAGGTTCAATTTCAGGCTGCATGCGTCAATGTCATGGCGTCCGGGAATCCCTGCGTCACTTGTCCAGATAGATTCCGTGGAAGAAGTCGTATCGAGACTACGCAGTACACTGAACAATGCATCTGTCTCAGCATCAGATATTTCGGTCTATAGGTCCATCCTCCAGAAATCCATCGAGGCGAGACTTACCGATCCTGATATGATAATGTCAATGCTGGTGTTGCGATACTCCTACGGAAAAGATCTTGTGACAAGATATAAGGAAAAAATCAATGATGTTACCGTGGAGACGGTGAACAATGTGCTTGGCCTCATGGCTTCAGGAAGGACTGCTTCATGTGCGGTCAAGAAGAAGCCGGAAAAGGATAGAGGTCTGGAAATTACAGCTCCTGAGGTGCAGGATGACATTGACATAAAGCTTGTGCCGGCAGCCGATTCTCTGGGCATTGCCCTTGACGGATTCCGAGTACTCGGCATTGACACGACCGCTTGCAGGCCTTCTTGGCTCGATTCGGCCAAATTCCGGAAACTGATACCGTTCCTGCCTAAGCCGTTGAAACTCGAGGAAAGTGTGAAGACACTTGTGCTTCCTGACGGAGAAATGCCGACAATCGCGTCAGATTCGACATCAGTCCAAGCCAAAGATTCGCTGATGATCCAGCAGCGTGATTCGGTTTCCGTCAATGCCGACAGTACAATGATTATCGTGCCGCCTGCTGATTCGCTTAAAAAGATAAATCAATGAAAAATAACAGATTCGGAACAATTTTCGAGATAGGGGACTGTCTCGTTTCAGAGAAAGTCATTACTGAATACTTTGCCTGTGATTATGAAAAGTGCAAGGGCTGCTGCTGTATTATCGGAGACAGCGGGGCTCCCATGAAGGAAGAAGAAATAGAGAAAATCGAGGAGGCCTATCCTGTGTTTTCTCCGCTCATGCAGGAGACAGGACGGAAGGTAATCGAAGAAAAGGGCTTCTTCAACATTGACATTGACGGGGATATCGTGACTCCTCTCTGTCCCGGAACCGAGGAATGTGCATATACTCTTTTCGATGAGAACAAGAACTGTTTCTGTGCCATAGAGCGCAGTTGGTTTGCCGGCAAATGCAAGTTCCGCAAGCCGATATCATGCTGGCTCTATCCGATACGTGTGACGGAACTTTCCAATGGGAAACATGCATTGAACCTGCACAGGTGGGATATCTGCAAGGACGCGTTCGAGAAGGGCAAAAAAGAAAAGGTCCGCGTATATGAATTTCTACGCGAACCTCTTATAGCAGCTTACGGAGAGGAGTTCTACTCCGCACTTTCATTTGCGGCCAAAAGCTTCTTGGCTGATTCGTAATCATCGGCATTGACCTTTACCTCGATGCTGTCGATGGCAGCATTGATGGACGGGTAGGATGATGTCTGACCGAAAACTTCAGCCGGGATGCCGTTTGAATTAAGCATACCGGCAGTGATTTCCGCACTCATCGGGTCGGAAAATCTGGCGACAGTCTTTAATGCTTCATTCATATCTGTTAGGGTTTGTGCAGGGACGCGGGTCCCCGCGGGTTATTCGCTTCTGAATGCGTTCTCGAGGCCGTAGATGATACGTATCGTATCTTTCCTGAGGCCCTCTACCGAGAAACCGCCGAGTTCTCTGGTGAATGTAATCCTGTCTTCGTACATTCGGCTCAACTTGTTGATGAACAGTCTGTTGCGGAATGTCATGTTTTCGCCTTCCTCGTGTTCGAGCCTGTATCCTTTCGACTCCATGTACTTGATGACGGTCGGGCGGATTTCGCTGTATTCTCCAGGTATCACTGCGTATTTCTTTACGAAACCGAAGACCGGATATACCGCTGAAACTGCTGCAAACATCAGGCCTATTTCCCAGAGAGAATTGTATCCGTCGCGGAACATCGTCTCGATGTTTCCGTCCACCACGTGGGCAAGGACGAGGATGGACATGATGACAATCATGATGATACTGAAGTAGAAGAAGTATTTTATCGCTCTGACGATATATTTCAATGCAGGTGCCATATCATTTCATTTTTTACAAACTTAGTAATTTTCCAGAAACTTTGGAACCTGTTTTTGATTATTTATACGTACATTTGTAGTATCCGGTCATATGCCGGATGAAATAACTTGATATATGCCAGAAAGTTCGCAATACATAGTTTCTGCCAGAAAATATCGTCCTGATTCTTTCGAGGACCTGATAGGGCAGGACAATATAGTCCGCACTCTCAAGAATTCCATCGTGAGAGGCAAACTTGCGCATGCCTATCTGTTCTGCGGGCCGCGAGGTGTGGGTAAGACAAGTGCGGCGAGAATCTTTGCCAAGACTATAAACTGTGAGCATCCTACTGCTGACATGGAGCCGTGTGGCCAGTGCGAGTCCTGTGTCTCCTTCCGTGAGGGACGCTCATACTGCATCCACGAGCTTGACGCTGCCTCCAACAATGGCGTAGATGACATCAAGGCATTGATGGAGCAGGTGCAGATTCCTCCGCAGATCGGAAGGTACAGCGTGTTTATCATTGACGAGGTCCACATGCTTTCGCAGTCCGCGTTCAATGCCTTCCTCAAGACTCTTGAGGAGCCGCCTGCACACGCCATCTTCATTCTGGCTACCACCGAGAAGCATAAGATTCTGCCGACCATCCTTTCGCGTTGCCAGACTTATGACTTTAACCGCATAAGTATCCCTGACATTGTCCGCAATCTCAGGGCTATCGCCACCAAGGAAAATATCAATGTCGATGACGAGTCCCTCCACATCGTGGCAAGGAAGGCCGACGGAGCGATGCGTGACGCGCTCACCATATTTGACCAGACTGTCGCGTTCTGCGGCTCTGACATCAAGTATGAGGATGTCATAAGGAATCTCAATGTCCTGGACTATGAGTATTCTTTCCGCCTTACCGAGTCGATGCTGGCAAATGATTACGCTGCCGCGCTTCTGGAGTTCGACAGTATCCTCTCCAAGGGTTTCAATGCGCTGTATTTCGTGTCATCTCTAAGTACCCATTTCAGAAATCTGATGGTGGCCAAAAGCGGTGCCCTGGATTCTTTGCTGGAATTCCCTGACTCATTGAAACTCAAATATAAAGAGCAGGCGGACAGGTGCTCCCTGCAGTTTATTTATGATGCGCTTGCCGTGACTTCACAGTGTGAGGCCGGCTATAAGGAGAGTATAAACCCCCGTCTGCATATCGAATTCGCATTGATGAAACTGTGCTTCCTTACGGGAGGCCCGGTATCATTGAAACAGCCTGCGCCACAGGCGGTTCAGGTGGCCCAGCCTACTAAGGCGACCGCGACTGCGTCCCAGCCGGTTCAGGCACCGGTTTCTGTCAATGCTGAAGCGCAGGTCCAGCCGCCGGCTCAGACAGTTCAGACTCCTCCGGCTCCGCAAGTTGCTCAGGATGAAGCGCCTGCCGCGGAGACTCCGGCACCTGTCGTCACGGAAACTGCACCTGCTGAAAGTCCGGCCCCTCAGCCGGCTCCGAGAAGAAAACGTGCTTCCAAGGCGGCTTCATTGTCATTGGATGCGATAGAGGAGTCCACTGATGAGAAGGAGACCGTCGTGGCAGATAACCGTGGACTGTCCGGAAGGATTCCTGATGACCAGGAAATCAAGGATGCATGGAAGAAACTTCCGCCTGAGTACAAGTCAAGACCGAGGCTGTATTCCACTCTGGAATCTACCGGTGTGGTAGTTTCGGACAAGGGCTCGTATAAGCTCCTGGAGTTTTTTGTGCAGAATGTCGCCCAGAAGAACTGGGTGGAGCAGGAACTTCTCCGTGAACTTGAGGGAAAACTTCAGCGTCTGACGGAAAGTACCGGGGTAAGGCTCGGCGTACAGGTCCTGCCTGAAGAGAAAGTTGAGAAAAAGGTCTATATGCCGGAAGACAAGGCGAAGGCGATGATGGCCGCTAATAAGGAAATCGAGAATCTGGTCAAGGATTTTGACCTGGATGTCAAGTAAATACTAGAAAAGATGAAACTTCGTTGTGAAAATCTTGTAAAGAAATATGGTGTGAGGACTGTCGTGAAGGGTGTGTCGATGGAGGTGCAGCAGGGAGAGATCGTGGGATTCCTCGGACCTAACGGAGCAGGTAAGACTACAAGCTTCTATATGATTACGGGACAGATTGTTCCGAATGGAGGCAGGATATATCTTGATGATGAGGATATTACGGATTTGCCTATGTACAAGCGCTCTCTGAAGGGCGTGGGCTATCTCCCGCAGGAGGCTTCCGTCTTCAGGAAGATGTCCGTGGAGGACAATATCATGTCCGTCATGGAGATGTCCAATATGACAAAGGCCGAGAGG